>Ga0210036_1000963_pt1 | contig 32910 bp, 14 predicted proteins | sample CryGeymeta201515_FD_185469 | JGI IMG/M metagenome (GOLD analysis project Ga0210036, IMG submission 185469) | Groundwater microbial communities from Crystal Geyser aquifers in Utah, USA - Crystal Geyser metaG 2015-15 (SPAdes) (version 2) | ecosystem: Environmental > Aquatic > Deep subsurface >...
CCTATTCGTTTGCGACTATGCATTCCCGGTGGTAGTGGTGGTAGTAGTATTCAGATTACTGATGATTTTATATGGGATACCAGTGTACCACTGTGTCCCATCGAATATTCTCGTACGTTGGCCAACGATTTGAAGTTGTCCAATGGCGACACGAGGAATGAAGAAGTTGTTGTTGCTATTATGACGAGTATTGTGGAACAGTTGGATGGTGCTATTGTGGAGGATAATCAGGATAATGATGCAGCAGTAGCAGCAGCAGTAGCAGCAGCAGTAGCAGCAGGAGATGGTGGTGGAGGAGGAAGAGGGGACAAGAACCATAAGCACAAGTATAAAAATACGACGGCAGCGTGGATGATGGATTCCAAGGAACACGCGGGACACATGACGAATCTGATGGCGAGGTATCGTCCTGCTACTATCCCTACTACTAGTACTAGTACTAGTACTACTACCACTACTGCTACAAAGACCACCTCCACAACAAAAAAGGATTAAAAATTTGAGTGTACTGTGAGTGTGTGAGTGACAAGGGACGAACTAATAATAAAGGAGTACCTGGTATTGTCGTGATAATAGAACTATTGGCTATTATAACACATCGCGTATTAGAATTGCTGCTGCTTTTGGTGTTGCTGATTCTTGGGCAACCATTCCGACGTATCAGGATCATAATAGTAATCGTCCATGCCTCCATCACTACCATCGCCATTGGTATCACCTTCAAAGTCCCAGCCACCACCATTCTCGTGACTGTACCGTGCCGCTTCCTTGTAAATTCCTGTCGATTCTTGGACCACTTCAATAACTGCTCGAAATGACATGGGTTCTGCAGCGGCCAATTCTGCCAAAATTTTACGATTCAAACGTACACCGCTATCCTTTTTGGTTGCATCATTGTTCTTTTTGGTCGTATTGTTGTTCTTCTTGGTAATGTTGTTGTTTGACAAAGTAGCAGCAGTAGCAGCAGTAGCATCATCATCTTCTTCGTCATCATTACTACTGTTACTGTTACTGTTACCACTGGCTCTGTCAGTACAACCACTTTCGTACGACAAGTGTGGAATGAAACTACTGTAATTCCATCCGTACTGTCGCAATCCGGCATTGATCTTTTGGATCCACAAACGTTTGATGTTGCGACGCTTGCGTTTCCGATCGCGATAGGCGTACTGCCAACCCTTTTCGACGCGACGCACAGCTATACTGTAGCAGTTCTTGGACCGACCGCGAAAGCCTTTGGCATGATTGGTGAGCAACAATTTGTGCTTTATTGTTGTTGTTGTTGTTGTTGTTGTTGTTATTATTAAAACAATAGTCATAGTAATTATATTGATATTGATTTTGATATTGAAAAAAAAACACAGTGGGGGTCAGCAATGAGAATAATGGGTGAGTAGGTGAATGAAAATGAGTGAGCGAGGTATCATCTCGTAGCATCTCGTAGACTACCAGTAGTATGAAAGCCGCAATAATAATAACAATAATGAAAATGATAACTCACCTTTTTGGAAGCAAAGGATCTTGTAATGATTCCTGCTGTGGCATGATGCAAAGAACCCAACCAACCAACAGTACCGGTACCGGTACCAGTGGTAGTAGTACTCGCAGCAGTAATACCAGTAGGAGTAGAAGTTTTCATTTTCCTGCTTATCGTTGCCATGGAAGAGAAACCTCTACTTGTTGTAGCAGTAGCAGTTTTGGTTAAGGTTTTAGTCAACAAAGAAGAGCACGGTGATGACGCTATTACTGCCAATCTTCGAAAGAGAGACATTTTTCTTTTAAAATTTGAACGGATAGTACTCTTAGTACTACGTAAAGTTAACCGGCAGTGCTGTCAGTGCTGTCAGTGCTGTCAGTGCTGCTGATCCTGCTACTGCTACTGCTGTCCCTGCTTCTGCTGTCTTGGAAGCTTTTAATCTTACAATCGTTAACCAAATAATGATAAATGATAACTACGGAAGATGATCGAAAGTTGGGGGTGATGGTGGGGGTGGGAGGGGGAGGGGGAAGTAAAACCGAGTACAGAGTGATGAAGTAGCGATGATGCTTTTTAGCCGCAGTGTGCAGCAGTAGACTGCTACTAGAGTACTAGCTAGTACAGTAGATTGCTTGCTTGCTTAGCTACGCGTTACTACTACTAGTAGACTACTAAAGATGAAAACACCTACTCTTCATTCGAGTAAGGAAAACAAATCAGTGCCCCAATGAACGGTCTCGCCACTGTTAACGCACACTAGCTAGCTACTACTAGTAGTACTCTACTAGCTGCCTACGTACTATTAGTACTCAGTGCTACTACTGTACCAGGGGGTACGAGGAGAGCAGTAGACGAGAATAACAACTCTTAGTAAATCAGTATTTTCGGTCTGTCCTACCTTCCAAATACGATGGTATCCCTAACAAAACTTACTTTCGCAAGTCTACTCCTCTACTAGTAGTAGTAGGAGGTCTCTAGTTGATCTACTATTACTAAACACACATATAAAAATTTACTGTTTTTACGTATGATGTAGTTGCTACAGCAGCTAATAATAGCAGACTACAGTAGGTCTACTAAAGTAGTTGTATGGTTGCATTTTTTTGGTTGCATTGAGCAAGCGCGTGATGCGAAAAAATAGGCGAATACAATATTCTCTACATTTCATCAGCACTACACTCTGTGCATGTCTTTTGTAAAAGACATGCACCAACAACCAACAATGGCCCCAACCCAGCAGCAGTTGGCGATCAAACTCCGAATTGTGCCCCCACAATAGATACATGTGTAGATAGAGATCCTAATCATTATTTCATGAAAATGCAATTTTATAGTTTTCAAATATTCTTTTAAATACAAGTGTGTGTAGTAGGGACATCTTTTTTTCTTGGTCTCTCTTTGGTTCTCTCTCTCATTATTGTTGTTTCTTGTTTTATTTCGTGTTTAATTTTTTTCTACCGTATTCTTCCTGACGTTGTTCGTCGTTGTTGTTGTCGTCGTAATAGTAGCCCTGGTTGTTTTCATTGTCTTCGCCATCTCCATCTCCATCGGTATCTTCAGATAGGGAATATACGTACGAATTGTCGTAATAATATGTACTACTGTCTTGCTGATTTCCTACAAAGTCAATCACATCGCCGTCGCCACTTTCGTTGTCGTCATCATCATCTTCTACATCTCCAACGCGATCGTAACATTCGCGACCCAAATTCCGGACTTGATCAACACCATGATGCTCATGCACTTCGTCTTGTTGTTGATGATGATGTTGTTGTTGTTCCTTATTACCAAAAAAAACAATCTCTTCCGCACTTTCGTCATTCTTGTTGTTCCTGGCGCTGCTGCTGCTGTTGCTGCTGCTGTTGTTGCACCCAATGTTCTTGTTAAAGGATGCCGCAGCAATATGGGAAGCACCACCACCAGAAATTTCACCACCGTGTTCGTGGTAGTAGGATGATGATTGGGGGGAGTTGATGGTGGAGGCACCAATGGTAAGGGCGGATGAACCGTAGTACATGTTGCCACAACCGCCTGTGGTAGTCGTGTTAGTGGAACTGGGATTGGCTGCAAATTCGTGATGATCGGCACGATCTGTTCTCGCGGAGCGATGGGGAAAGTGTTGCTGAATTGTCGGTTTTGAGTAGTGATGATCGTTCTGGGTTGACTCCGGGTGTTGTTCCCGGCGCATTGATACCGGTCCACTTCTGGTCGAGCTGAGAAAATCACTACTAGTTTCGCTGCTTCCTTCCATTATGAAGCCCCTGTCTTCTGCTGGAGGAGCAGCACTCCATGATGCACCGTCGCCTTGGCTACTTGCGGGGCTGGCGCTAGAATAGCTCCAGTGGCGCTGTTTGTCCAAACGTTGCTTGAAGGAGCAAAGTTCGGCACCTAAGCGCTGTTGGGTGCTTCGAATGGCAGCAGATGTCTTGAGAGCCTGATCCAATTGCGCACGTAATTCGCGGGCCTTTTGAGATGCATGACTGGCAACTGATGCTGAAGAACTTTCCTGATTCTCAAATATTCCATCATTGGGTATTCTCATCCTTGATCGGGCGGGCATGTCGGAATAGGAGAAGCTACTGGCTGTCGTATGCAAATATTTGGTGGACTTGTCTTCGTCATTTTCAACAGCAGAGTTTGAATTGTCCTCGGTAGCAATTGGTCTTTGAGCACTTGAACCAAACCGCCCGATAGTCCTTGGCACTTGCGAATGCATACTTCGCTGTCTTCTGATATCCTGGATAGCTTTGAGAAAGTCAGAGTTGGTAGCCAATGAAGCGTCGTCGCTTAGAACGGCAACTTGGAGTCTGCCGTTCTCGTTTGTGAGCGTTACATCGTCAAACTGGGATATAAGCTCAGAAATTGCCAGAGTATCATTGTCGCTGGATGTTTCGGTATCAGAAACTAGCCCATCGCCACTGTCAGTTTCGTACTCCTCGTTCGATGAACTGAGATCCACATTTATCCTGCGACACTGGAAGGAAGCACGCATTGCTGCCTGCTCCTCTTCGCTATGGATATATATTATTTCCTGATCTTCGTCGCTGGGAATATGGATGATGTCCTGTGATACCTCAGCATCTACAACCTGTGCACTTCCAGGTTCCTGCTCATCCTCGTCGTTTGGGGAATAGCACAAACTGAGAGCTCTTTGATCAGAATCATCGTCGGAATCAGCAGCAGCGGATGCAAATCGCTGAATCTCTTTGTCCTGAATGATTTGATCAACGAAATCTCTAGATTTTCCTAAGCTCTCTCTTGTGTTGAAGGAAGCCAAGTCATGAATTGTGGCCTCGTATTTTTTGGCAACACTTTCATCATCTTTACTTTGTGTTGAGTTCGTTTTCGTTGAATCGTCATGAGCACTCAGAAGATCATGATCATCGACCAGGTGGCAAGCTTCTGTTGCAGCAAAATCATGCATTTCAGTTGCGGGGTCGGCAGATGAACATTCATATTTATTGTGATACTGAAGTTGTTCTGATGCAAACGATCCTGCCCCAGCGTTGGCCTCGCAACTTGACCTCAAAATCTGCACAGACGTGTCATCATATCCACATCCTGAAGCAGAGTGATTCCGAGCTGATCTCTCAGCATCATACTCATTGTTGCTTATAGTTTCGTCTTCCGCTGTACCATCGTAGTCTGTGTCGGTTAGTATTACCAGAGGACTATTTACAGTACCAGGGGATGGAACATTCACCTTATGGCTATGAGCAGAATCCGGCTTTACGGATCGGTTGCTATCAGGAGCACCACCGCCAAAGGCATCAGACAGAAAATGTGATGGAGTGTTGCTTTCCAAATCATGAGTAGGAGCCGGCACTATGGATGGGTTGATAGGTAAGTCCTGTGACGCTTCATCCAACAAAAAGGAACGAATAGCCCCACTCTCAATGGTGGTGAATGCATCAACATTGTCGTGGAAAAGAGTCTTTAAGGCATGAGCTGGAACAATTTCAGTGCTTTCTTCTTCAGAGGAATGAGGTGATGCACTCTTGGTGTAAAGCGTGATCAATTCTTTGGTCGAAATGCTAAGAGACTGGTTTGCTGCCATCGCGATCATACTTGGTCCTTGTTCAGTAGTCACATAACTCTGTCCTTTGTTCGCATTGTCCTTGTTGTCGGTTGAATCTCGCGTGCTTTGACTTTTGTTCTCTTCTTCAAGAGTTTTCGATAAGTTCTCGTCTACCGTTGACTCTTTATCAGATACTACCGGCTTTTCTCCTTTATCGGCTGAACGAACCAGCTTTTCTCCTGCATCCGCTAACCGAAAAGATCTTCTCTTCATGATTTCTTCGTGTTTACACTCAACTTCATTGAAAGATGTCATCAGCTTGCAAATGCTAGTTTCTGCTGTGTTGCTTCTATTACTGGAACCTGTATCGACTAACTGTCGAGTACGAAGTTCATTATTGGTTTGCTCTTCTTTGGCGTGATGAGTTGATGAAGTGGAATTCGTCGATGTGCCTTCATTTTCGTTAGGCTGTCGAGTACGAAGTTCACAATTGTTTTGCTCTTCTTTGGCGTGATAAGTTGATGAATTGGAATTCGATGTGCTTTCATTCTCAGATCCACCGTTGTATTCGCTTGCAGACACCAGTGGCTCGATCTCGTAGCCATCGTGTTCCGACCTTGTGATCGCAAGAAGGAGCCTGTGTGAATCTTCAGACGATTGGCTACTGGAAAGTTGTACATTTTCATATTTTCCATCCTCTGGTGGATCTTGTTTCGCTCTTTCACCATCAAAGCTGAAAATCGCGCCCTGGGGAGCTGCTAGAACAACTTCATCTGTAGCATCGTGTTGGTGCGGGCCCATCTTTTGGTCGGTGACATCTATGTTGAATGTTCCATCAGACGACAAGTAGGGATCATCTTTGCGCGTTGGTAATGTGCTATCACAGTCATCAGAAGCGATACTGGGAGGTGATGACTCAGCCCCCCTTTGGTATATCCTTCCTTTATCAGAGATAGCACTCGTGCTTGTTCGGGAAACCAGCGGTCGCAAAGGAAAGTAGTGTTTAGTATCATCGACTTCGTTGTCTTTGCACTCATTTGGGGAGAATGATTCGCCTATGCTTCCCGGTAGAACTTCCTTCTGAGATAAATTCGAGCCACTTTTGGGGAAGGACCAGTTCTGCAAGGGATCGGATCCTGTTTGTGCTAGCGAAAGCAAATTTTCGTCGTAATTGTCCTTTGAATCCGACGCCGTTTTCAAGGAGAGACAGTTTGAAAGAGATGTATCACTTACGACGGTCTTCAGCCTCATTTCTTGTAATTTTATAAGCTCTTTCTCACGGTCATTTTCATACTCTTCCAGACGAGCTGGTAGTTCTTTAAAAGGTTCATTTTCCATGATTGCCATGGGCTCATTTTTATACTCTTCCAGACGAGCTGGTAGTTCTTTGAAAGGTTCATTTTGCCTGATTGCCATGAGCTCGATGTATGTCCCTGTGCCGAGACAAGTTCCTGATGATGTACTGCAAAATCCCTGGAAAACTGTTTTACCAGCAGTGGAAGTTGCTGCCACACCAATAGTGGAAGCTGTTGCCACGTCAATATCATTGACCATTATATTTTTGATCTGAACTTGGCTGTGACCACCCAAGTAAGATGAGACGATTGCATTGGCTGACGCCGGTATAATTGGATTGTTTCTATTAGTATTCCCATTTGCCCGCAGAGCCAAATTTTGATCATCCTTTAGGTCACTTTTCAGGTAAACCTCCATACCTTCTTCATTGCCAAGATCAAGCCACTCTGTATTGGCAAGAATTGGACTCGCTTTTCCAGCATCGTCGTCTTTAGTGTCGTCATTCGCTACCAAACGCTTTATCTTCATTGTGGCATTAGCTTTAACAGATTTGCTGGTGTTATCATCTGTTTGGTAGTCTTCTTGTCTTGAACTCAAACTACACACACTCTTGCTGTGATCAAGCTCTTGTAAAAGGAGCCCTGTCATTGATTGGCTGTTGTTGGTCTCTGTTATTATCAACGACTGTATGGTTGCACTGATGGGGCTGCCATTGTGGGCAATACTGTCTTCACAGTGGTTTGCACTATCAACTGGCAATTCATGATTACTGAATTTGTTTTGAAGAAAAGCCTCTTCACCAGTGCTGGGAGAAGGCCTTAGCTTAGCAAGAGAGGATACATCATCTGATGCTATTGTGGGTTGATCAATATAACCAAAACCTCCTCCAAACACTTCTGTAGGTGCACTTGGTTGCTCAATTTCATCAATATTTGCAGCAGCTAAAGATCCACCATGGCCAGGACAAGCCTGGACACTTTGATGACTGTTTGAATGTATGATTTTGTTGAAATTTCCAGTGGGAATATCAAAATCAGCTTTCACAAAACAGACAGGACTGTCATTTGTTTTGTTGTCTTCTTGCAGCAAGCTGTATGGATCTTGCAGCCTGATTGCTGTCAAGGAGTTTTGGCTGCTTTTGTTTTGTTTAATTTCCTCTACTAGTGCATCAAAACATTTTGATTTGCTGTCAAAGTCTTCATAGCTTGATCTGTTTTCCTTGACTGAAATTGACAATTTTATAGGGGGAGAGCTGTTTTCTGTTGCGCTAAATTTGCTTTGAGGAAATTCTTCTTCACCAGTGCTTGGGGAAGGCCGTTGACCAATTTTAGGACCTGAAGATGAGTTACTATTGCTACCATTTTCTGATCTGGCTAGAGAAAAAAAATCTTTCTCATTTGAGTTTCCAACCATCTTGCTGTGATCAAGCTCTTGTGCAAAGAGCCCTGTCATTGATAAGCTTTTGTTGGTCTTTGGCTTTACCAAAGACTGTGTTGTTGCACTGATGGGGCTGTCATTGTTGGCAATACTGTCTTCAGAATAGTTTGCACTATCCATTGATTGGCTTTTACTGGTCTCTGGCTTTACCAAAGACTGTGTGGCTTCACTAATGGGGCTGTCATTGTGGGCAATACTGTCTTCAGAGTGGTTTGCACTATCCATTGATTGGCTTTTGATGGTCTCTTTCTTTACCAAAGACTGTGTGGCTGCACTAATGGGGCTGTCATTGTGGGCAATACTGTCTTCAGAATGGTTAGCACTAACAATTGACAATTCAGAAATGCTAAATTTGTTTTGAGGAAATGCTTCTTCACCAGTGCTTGGGGAAGGCCGTTGACCAATTTTAGGACCTGAAGATGAGTTACTATTGCTGGCATTCTCTGATCTGGCTAGAGAAAAAGAGTCTTTCTCGTTTGAGCTTCCAACACTCTTGCTGTGATCAAGCTCTTGTGCAAAGAGCCCTGTCATTGATGAGCTTTTGTTGGTCTCTGGTATTACCAAAGACTGTGTTGTTGCACTGATGGGGCTGTCATTGTGGGCAATACAGTCTTCAGAGTGGCTTGCACTATCCATTGATTGGCTTTTGTTGGTCTCTGGTATTACCAAAGACTGTGTTGTTGCACTGATGGGGCTGTCATTGTGGGCAATACTGTCTTCAGAGTGGTTTGCACTATCCATTGATTGGCTTTTGATGGTCTCTGGCTTTACCAAAGACTGTGTGGCTGCACTAATGGGGCTGTCATTTTGGGCAATACTATCTTCAGAGTGGTTAGCACTAGCAATTGGCAATTCAGAAATGCTAAATTTGTTTTGAAGAAATGCTTCTTCACCAGTGTTTGGGGAAGGCCGTTGACCAATTTTAGGACCTGAAGATGAGTTACTATTGCTAGCATTTTCTGATCTGGCTAGAGAAAAAGAATCTTTCTCGTTTGGGCTTCCAATACTCTTGCTTTGATCAAGCTCTTGTGCAAAGAGCCCTGTCATTGATGAGCTTTTGTTGGTCTCTGGTATTACCAAAGACTGTGTTGTTGCACTGATGGGGCTGTCATTGTGGGCAATACTGTCTTCAGAGTGGCTTGCACTATCCATTGATTGGCTTTTGTTGGTCTCTGGCTTTACCAAAGACTGTGTGGCTGCACTAATGGGGCTGTCATTGTGGGCAATACTGTCTTCAGAGTGGTTAGCACTATCAATTGGCAATTCAGAAATGCTAAATTTGTTTTGAAGAAGTGCTTCTTTGCCAGTGATTGGTGAAGGCCATTGACCAACTTTAGGACTTGATTGGCTGTTGTTGGTCTCTGGTACTACCAAAGACTGCATGGTTGCACTGATTGGGCTGCCATTCTGGGCAAAACTGTCTTCACAGTTGTTTGCACTATCAACTGGCAATTCAAAACTACTGGATTTGTTTTGAGGAATTGCTTCTTCACCAGTGCTGGGAGAAGGCCTTAGCTTAGCAAGAGAGGATACATCATCTGATGCTATTGTGGATTGATCAATACACCCAAAACCTCCTCCAAACACTTCTGTAGGTGCACTTGTGTGCTCAATTTCATCCACAGTTGCACCAGCTAAAGATCCACCAGTGTCAGGACAAGACCTGACACTTGACCTGACTCTTTGATGATTGTTTGGATGTATGATTTTGTAGATGGCACCATTATGAGTCTCAGAGCTATTGTTTTTGTTGCCAGTGAGCACCGGGACGGACTCAGTGGCACCTAAACTATCAACTTGCGGTGCTACATGCTCTTGACCTTGTTCTGTTTTTCCTGTTATCGCAGATGGTGCCTGCAAGGTCTCGTTTGGATCTTCGCCATCCTCATCTACATCAGATGGAATATTCAGGACAGTTGATCTTGCCTCAGACTTTGTTGTCAGCATAGAATTCTTGCGTAGATTCTCAGGATCATATGTATCTTTGCTCTCCAAAATAGAATTTTGCTTGAGATCAAAAGTGTCCTTGCTTTCAAGCAAAGAGTTTTTCCTGAAGTCAAAAGTGTCCTGATGCTCAAGCATGGAGTTTCTTACAGTGTCCTTGCTCTCCAAAAGTGAATTCTTTCTAAAATCGTAGGAATAGGCGCCATGAACTTGTGATATCATTGTGGATGATGTAAGGATGTTTTGAGCACTGACAGATTGGTAATTGTCCATAGATTCACTTTGAATCCCCTCTGATGAAGCTGTAACGCCAATAGCTGGACAGAGAAGGATAGAAGAATCATTGGTCCTTGTTTCCTCTACACCAAATGTTTGCAAAGAAGATTGTTGTTTACTGATACCAGAAAGATGACTCACTAATGGCTGAGATCCGAAAGACCCAGAGCTAGCGTAGACTGCCAAGCCTGTAGTATATTCGTTGCTGTTTTCTTCATCACTTTTACTGGCTACAGCTTCAAGTTCATCTAATAGCTCTTTTTCTTGAAGGTCGTGATCTGGTAGAAGTGGAGTGCTTTTCTGCTGCAATGACTCGGACTCTTCTTCCGGTTTCTGTAGAGCTAATTGAGATTGCTGTAATTGGACTGCCTCCATGACTTCACTAACAACAGACTCTGTTTCCTGGAAAGCAGAATGTATGCTAGCGTCTGCGTGCTGTTTGGGCGCATTCCCCTCAAAAGTTGTTACAGATGCTTGTGAATTGCAAGTCTTTACATGACTGACTAGTTGTTGAGATGCAAAAGACCCTGAGCTAGCATCAAACCGAGATTCTGCAATGATACTGCCTTCTGATTGATCAAATGTCATCTTTCGTTGAGGATCATGATAAACTGTACTCGTTTTTTGCAGCACCAATGTATCTGCCATGAGTTGATTAGTGTTTTCTATGCTCCTTATTACACTTTCTGTTTCCTGAAAAACAGCTTGGGCCCTTGAATGTGCATCTGAATTGAACATTTGCTGGAATTGCTCTCCATATTCACCAGTGGAGTTGGTCTGAACTGAACCACTGGTATCAGCTTTATGCTCAATACTAGACTGCAAATCATCGTCACTGATAGTTTCCTTTGATCCATCTGATGGCGGCACAAGTATTTCTTTACTATCAGGCTCAGAATGGAAAGCATCAGATGAATCATCTGAAACAGATGAGCCACTTTTGTCCAAAACATCTTTTGATACTGCTCTCTGGACCTCAATACAATCATTGTCCAATGCAATTACATCACAAACTTTGGAACTGGAATTCTCTGATAATGATTCCATTTGATCAACACAACCTTTTGCATCATAATCTATGATGGTTCCATGAGGCCGATCTTGCTCATAACTGTAACGTCTGACACAAAAAGTGTTGAGATTATCAGCGTTTGCCTCGCCAATTGACTGTGACGGGTTAAAATTGTCTCCCTTGCTTTGATTCTGTCCAAGAAATGAGTGCTCAGTTTTTCTTAGCTTGTTCTTGAACCTTATCATATTAGTATTTTCTGGCATGGACTCTGTATCATATGACAGCACTTTCTGAATTGGTCTCTCTGTAACTTGTTCAATTGAATGACAAGAAATATCTGCGCTTGCACTTGTCTGATCACTGACTAATGGTTGGGAATCAATTGATCTTGACGATGCTTTCTTTTCTGGCCGTGCAGATTCCTTGGATTCTAATGTTGGCAAATCAGTGTTGCTTCCTGAATCTGGATTGAACAGATGCTGGAATCTTTCTCCATATTCACCAGTGAAGTTAGTCTGCAATGATCCAGTGGTACCAGCTTGGTTCTGAATGCTAGAATGCAAATCATTATCACTGATAATTTCCCTTGATCTATCTGATTGCTGCACAATTTTTGGTTTACCAGCAGACTCAGAATAGAAATCACCAGATGCATCAGCTGAAATAGATGTGTCACTTTTGTCCAAAACATGTTTGGATACTGCTCTTTGGATCTCAATACAACCATTTTCTGATGCCGACACAATGCAAGTTTTGTAACTAGAGTTCTTTGAAGGTGATTCATCTTGATCCAAGACAGCATTTTCAATACAATCTTGCTTCTTATCTGATGAATTTCTTAGTGATTGCCCATGATATAAGATGGACCCTTGAAGTCCGTCCGGATCACTACTAACAAACACAGGCTTACCGTCAATTTTTTCATCACTGTTCTTGACACCATCAGCTTTGGCTCCGCCAATACCCATGGCATTTTTATTGCTTTTATTGTTCCTTTCTAGATGCTTCTCATGATTGAAGACATACCCTTGAGTCTCCTCTGGATCGCTTCTAACTGCATCTAGGTTGTGATCATTCTTTTTCATTAAATTCACAACATCGCTAGATTGTGTTTCTCTTTTTGGATGTTCAATTCCAGTATAGCCCTCTTCATTGCTTTCAATCTGCCTTAGTGGCGGCTGCTCAATTTTCTGGTCACCTTTGGCTGGGAGCGGCTTTTGTAGGTTATGGTTGCAATCTACGCTGTCATCATTTTCCACGAGAAGTAATCTATTCCTTTCAATTTCTGTAATGCCATCAGGCTCAAGACCACTTCTTTCTCTTTTTGCAGACGCCCTGATTGCTGCAACTACTTCCGTTTTGTGCTTGGAATTCATTCCAGCAGAAATGCATTTGCTTTCTTGAATATTAGACGTTTCTTTGTGAGATTTTGCCAAATTTGCTATTTGTTTTAAACGATGAAGGAATGCTTCCGGCGAGGGTTTTGGTCGGTGTTCTTTGGATGGCTTTGCGCTCTTGCTTGGTGAAGGTGTTCTTCTGCTCTGAAAAAGCCCATTCATATCTCCGGGTAGCGGTGGCTTGCGGCCTGCATGTGTTGACACTGAAGCTGCAAGTGGGGTTTTATTAGCTATGGGTGCTCTTGCAGCTGCAGCTCCTTCCTGTCTTCTTTCTTTTTTTGAAAGGAGGAGAGGCTGACTGCTTGGTCTTGATTGGGCATAAGTGTTGAGAAGTTCACTGTCTTCATTTTTCATTGATTCAATGAGGGATGGCTTGTGGCCTGCATGCGTTGGCACTGAAGCTGCAAGTGGGGTTTTATCAGCTATAGGTGCCCTTGCAGTTACAGCTCCTTCCTGTCTTCTTTCTTTTTTTGAAAGGAGGAGAGGCTGACTATTTGGTCTTGATTTGGCATAAGTGTCAAGAAGTTCACTGTCTTCATTTTTCATTGATTCAATGAGGGATACTGGGGTGCCTACATTTGTTATTATTTCTTCAGACAAGCCTTGGACATTGTCTAGCATGGATGGGTTAATTAATTCTCTGTTGGAAGTAATGACCGAATCAATTGTCTTCAAATACGTAGCCTCATTGTTTGCATTCTTGCCAGGATATTCAGAAATCTTAGTATCATCCAGCAGATTCAGAGGATCAAGTATTGGAGTTGGATTGACAATCACAGTGGGGATACTTCTTTGCATAATGTTTTGTGTTGGAATACTGCCATCACCCTTGTCGTTCGCTATGAGGGTACTGGTAAGCGGCGGCGTTGGCAATTCTTTGGGATCAGTTTCACAATGATTGGATTGCAGTCTTCTCAAGGGCCTACCGCCTGAAGGTCCGCAAGTCAATCGTTCAGCGGCGCCACAGACAGTATCAAGAACATCACTTCCTGTTTTCTTCATAACTTGATCCAATAACATGCTGATAGCTGTACTTGCCAACATGTGATGCTCGTGAGCCATACATTGTTCACTCATTCCAGTTTCTTCCACCTTATTCGTTGTTGTTCTGTCGTTACTCTGGGCTACAACTAGTGATCTGTCGTTACCAGAATGGATTGTCAGCTTATTGTCAGCAGTCTCGCTTTTCATTCTGAGAAGTTGCGCCGCCAGATCCATTAGTGTCTCTAAGGAGTCTTGGCTTTTTGCTGGGTCTTCTGTCAATTCAAGATTGGCAAATTCTAAAGTAGGCTGCCTTGCTGCTACCTGATTGGCTGCATTCTCGGCCCTATTCACGCTAAAACTGTCAGCAAATCCTGTTAGATCAATCAGATCGGGTATGCTGTCATCCCTGATGTTGCTAAGTCCACGAACGAGCTCTTCTTTTGTTGAAGGAGACAACGAAAGCCGTTCTATCCCAAAGTTGGCAAGGGTATCAAGCAAATCCATCTTGTTAGTTTTGGCGATCTGACTTTTCATGATAAGTCTCCTAGCTTCTACAAGAAGCTTTTTGGCATCCGATTTTTCCTCTCCGTCCCTCAAACCGTAAGTCAGATCGATGACGTCTTGAGCAGTGGCTTCTGCGAGCACATCTTTGCTATTGCTCGTGGAGTAGTTTACATTTTTGGTAGAGACCACTTCTTCAACTACAGATTTTTCGTTTGCGTTGCTCAAGGTTTTCGCCATATCACCCAGATCAAATTCAAGGTCATTGTTGTTTGTATCAGGTGCAGCCTTAACACCGTCAGACTCTTGCGTCGTCTGCTCTGTTGCTAAGTCATAGGATTTCTTTCTGGGTCCCATCTCCCACTCGTTCACATTGCTGATACCACGATTGAACTGACCATATCCAGCATTAGACATCCGAGGGGTTTCTTCGACAGTCTTATGGACCTGCTTGAGAATAGATTCGGTTGGTCTCTTGATGCGGATCTTTTGGCCTTGGTGGTCGAAGCGCTTGAAGACAGTTTTGACATGCTCTTTTTTCTCACTCGGTAACAGCCTTTGCTGCACTGAGTTGGGAAGATGGGTGAAGCACATGTGTCCCAATTTGGTTTGATTGCAAGCGCTGAGCATAACTTCGACTGCCACGGCGCCGGTGTCATCTGACTCAACTTCGTGTATACTCCACTCTGTTATAGAATCGGCAAGAGCTGCTTCATTTTCGTTGTCATCTTTTTTTGTCTCTCGATGAAAGACTAGTTGATTCTCGTCAAACTTGTCTTCTGCCTCTTCTACCGCATTCTCCCCCTCATACTCAAGAGCGACGCCACCAAGTTCGGAGACAGTGGCGATTGTACCACCGGCCGCTATATTGGTCATGGGAAAGTTGCGAATGGAATTGTCGAGATCCGAGACACTTTCCTTCTTATTCCATGCATCAATTTCCTCAATTGGAAAGCCAGAATCGTTGGTCCTCCCATGATGCGTCTGGTGATGTTTGTTGGCTACATATTCTGCCTTCTGCTTAAGCTTCTGACGTAGCGATGAAGGAGCTTCCTTCTTCGGAGGGTCTTTCAGGACTACATCGGGATGAGCTTGGTCATCTTTCTTTGGACTTGAAGGTATGATTCCCATTTCACGCAGGCGCTCCGCCATGATATCTGCATCTTCGACAGCAATTGGTGTCATGGGAAGATCATAATCTTCTGTATTAACTCCTCGGATGGGTTTCTTGGTGCTACGAGGAGATGTACCGATGCTTTTCATACTTTTTTTTTGCTCAAGTGATTCTAGAGTCGATGCCACCAACAAAATGTTGGAACCCGCTTCCGAAAATGCAGCAATTTCTCCATCAAGCGACGCAACATCTGTAATGCCCTTGTTTTCTGGAGACACAATTCCAACTGAAACAATCGGAGATGTGGCTGTATTTGGTGGGTCCAAATGAGACTGTTCCCCACCACCAGGGGCTCTAGGTGACACTGAAGAGGGAGGATCTCTTCGTTCCTTTTGCCACGGCTCCCATTTTTCCCAAAGTTTCTCCAACAGAGAGTCCTTTTTAGACAATTGAACCGATGGCTGCTCAGTATTAACCTTCTTTTCGGACTCGCCCTTCAGGCCAGCAGCGTTACTCATTTGCGTGATTTCATCTTTTGACAGAACCGGAGTATTTGAGTCTGCATCGTTACCTGCATTTTGAGTACTTTTTCCTGTCGATGTATTGTGCATTTTGGAGAAAAAAGAAGCAGAGGAGTCCTTATTCTTTTTCAGTTTCATGGCGCGGCTCAAGAGTGTCTGATAAAATTCGGTCGTGACTTTTTTCTCTGAAGCTGTTAGCGACTTTAAACTGCGCGACATGATAGACGACGAATGTGAGGCATCATCATCATCATCATTATCATCGTCTACCACTATGCCGCTATTCTTCGCTTGGATCGTCAGTAGCTTGTCAATAGATGAATGTAGATTCGACCCGGCTTCTGAACTGGCAATGATACCTGTCAAGACATCTTCATTGATTGTTTGGGGATTATCCGTCATGGATTCTGCAGCCTCCAGGAGAAGCCCCGCCGCAAGATTCAGCTGTTCATCGTGATCGTTTTGATTGCTAAGGTAACTGGAAGTCTTCTTGTTGGCAGCATTAGTAGCCGCAGGACGAGCTGAAGGAAGGGGAGGTGGAGGCTTGTTGTTACGGCGCTTTGACTTGTCGTTATTCGGGTTGCTGTTATTCTGCTGCTGCTGCTGCTGCTGCTGCTTCTGATGGTGTTGCTTGAATGTGCGAGATGCCTTCCACAACTTTTTGGCGGTTTTTTTCTTGGAACGATGACTGTCGTTACCACTCGAAGAAGCATTCGAGACCCGATCTTCTTCCTGACTGCCGGATCCGCGAATGGCATTTGCAGATGTTTTCTTGGAATGTTGTTTCATTTTCCCCAATAGCTTGCGAACCTTGGTAAAGGCAATCATTTTGGTTTTGTCATCCTTATTGATATTTGCGGGACCATCGTCGGCAGCTGTCGAAGGTGGCCATTTTCGTCCTTCCAAGGATTGTGACAAGGTACGTTCCACTCCTTCAGTATTTTCGGGCATCAGCGGAGCCTTACCAATAGAGTTGTCAATATGGTTATTAACGGATTGCAAGACGACACGATCCAAAGTCACTGGAGAAGGTGCTGTAAGGACGATGCCATTGTTCAAATCCATGTGCTTCTTCTTGCCGGAGGTTTTGCTTTCAGAAGAATCACCGACTGAAGTAGCCGAAGCTGCGGCAATGGCAGCGATTGTTGGCGGCTGTTGTTTGCGTGGTATGCGAGTAGGAAGGTTAGCCTTGAAGACAGGAGGTTCGTGTTGATGTGGCGATTGTTTCAGATTGGATTGACGTGCATCGTTTTCGTCTGGCTCTTCAGCAGAAAAGGAAGGTTCGGCATCTCTTGCTTCATGCACCTTGGTAGGGTCCTTGAAGTAGTTGTTTGTGGTGTTGGATGAATTACGTTCCATGAGCACAGCGCTGTCTTGATCAGCACTGTTGTTGATGTCTTCAAAATTCATGTCAAATTCGTTATCATCCAACGTGTAGGCTTCTTGGTCTGCGAAGCACGACAAGGGAGATTTCGGATCACAACCCTTTGAACGAGTTTTGACATTGACTGGTGGATCGCGGGAATGGGAATTTTTTGAATTCTGATTACTTTCAAGTAAGTGATGTTTCTGACTCAAACCAAGCCGAGGTCGACCATGGTTCTTGTTGGCCGCCGATGCTTGGAGCAACGATGGCCTGGCTGATGTCTTTCGCACCATCTTTGTTAATTATAGTTCGTCACGTGGATTTCGATTTGCTCAAACAATTAAAACTTTCTTTCACGTCAGTGCTGCTCTGGGTAGTCTTCAGAGGTGTGCAGGTTGTAGTGTATTATGAGATAATTATCTTTGCTGCAGCCGGTAGTTAGATGATACGTCACGTCAGCGCTACAAAAGTATAAATGAACTACAGATCGGTCAAGATTAGATTAAGTTGACTTGTTTGTTTGTTTGATTGTTTGTTTCACTGGTACTAGACTAGTACACACAACAAGTTGTTGTTTCTGTTGTTGTATTTTCTTTCTTGGACGATATTCTCGCGAGCGATCGAAAAAAATTATCAAAATGTGAGGAGAAAAAGTAACTACCAAAATGTGAGGCCTGGTGCGCCACAATTCTCTAAATAATCATGGTTCTTTAACTTTTATTTTAACGCTCTTCATGGCTATATCTATGCACACGATAACGGATTTATTAGCTACTATACACCATGTGTACTCAGGTAGTCAAGTACATTCTGATAGCAGCCAATCCTTGGATTTATTTAGAAATACTAATAAATATGCTCGATTTGCGTTTTTAGACTAGACTACTATTATTGTTGCAAGCTGCGCAGATTCTTTGTTCAGTTCCATCCGCTTGCGCGTATTCTGTTTCCAGAACAGCTTCGGACCAGATAGCTTAGTAGTCTACTACGGGCACTCTACTGGTAGAGAGTAAAAAGCAGACGAGTAGACTCTAGCCACAAAAAGTAACTCTCGAAACAACCAGCTCAGCCGCTCGCTCTCAGCTTTCAGGATATCTGTAAATCAGATATTCGAATGTTTGTGTGCGAGCGTAATGTAGTTCTTTTTAAATTGCCCCGTGTTCCAGAGGAGGCCAGCTGCTGCTCTACAGCTCTGCAGGCTTGTTGTTGCATCATTGCATCCATGCTGTTTCAAAAAGATTTTGGAATTTGATGAATGACTTCAGTCGGCACTTGTTCGGACAGAAGCTAGTCAAATTTTGTCCAATAATACGTTAGATGAACGACGAAACGGAATCATCACTTGGTTGGAGCATCGGTTGAGAAGGGAGAGAAAGGTCGAAAACACCTGTTTACTAGACTAGCACAGCACAGCATTCTATTTTGATTGTAGTGGTTAAAACTCGATCGGCATGTGAATCAATCGAACGATAAAAAGTCATTTAATAACTCTTATCATTTTGTTCCCTGCGAACATGCAACCAACCGTTGACTCTGGAGAACTGGTAACGCAATCGCTCTTCTCAAAAAAATTGTGGGACACTGAATGTAAAGAAGTTAGAACGATTTTCTTGTATTTTCTGTTGAATGGCCTTCTCTGTCCGTAACTTTGCCAGCTCTTCCCGAAAGTGATCGGATATATCTTGGATCATTTGTACCTTGCGGACTACTTTCTTGAAGCGATTCCGGATTGCCTCCTTTCTTAGTCGTTGCTTTTCCGAGAGGTAAAGACCAATCACACAGATCGTGGCCATTCCCAAGGACAAGGAAGCAACTGCCAGCGCCCCGACGTTGCCTAACTTGTGAACCAGCAGAAAAACGGCAACTACAATAATGTTGAGCGGAACACCAAAGAGTGACATGATGACGGATCTGTGAGAATTTGGCAGGTATTTGCTTCGAAGCGTGCCGATAGAAGGAAAGTACATCCCAACGCAGGATTCAAAAGCAAAGTAGGCCAGAATGAGATGCCAAAGATTGCTGGTATCAGCATCTGGCATTTCGGCGGTGGAGGTCGACACTGCTGCCGTCGCAGCTACCATCGACACAAAGGATATCCCGAGCAACCCGACCGTTTGTCGTTCCAACGTCAATGGTTGCAGAGCAGTTTTCGTGGATTTGTTGTGTCCGGACAAAAGTCCAAAGACAGTACTTCCTACCATGCAACACGCCATGAAACACGAGAACGCGGTACCATAAGGTGTGACGGCCGATACTCCAAAGGCTTGCTGTATGGCTCGATTCATGGTAGGAGGCCACTGCATGACAAAAATATACATTGCTCCTTCGAAGAATGCTTGCACACCACCCAAGAAAGCAATCCTCTTATCGTTTCGAATCAAGGCGAGTGCATCCCAAATGGATTGACTTTGTTTTGGAATTTCGTCGCTTTTCCGTTCGTCTTCCTCGACACGAGAAGTAGCTTGATGAGCCTTGTTTTCATTCCAAAAGACAGCCGTCAGACTTCCACCGAGAGCTAAAAAGAAGGGTGACACTTGAAAGGGTCCTGTTGGTCCGGCCAGAGTTGCTGCGAGTCCTGCCAATTGTCCAGCTCCAATAGCACAAACGGAGTCATAAGCGTAGGCGATTCCCAGAGTCTTTTGAATAAAAGATCCCTGTTGCGGTGTCGTTGGTGGAAGTCTGTCCTTTTTCTGTTCCCAATTTTGCTGCCATTGTTGAAATTCACTGACCAACCAAGCTTCCGGTGCTGCCGTGAGCAGACCAGTACCAATGCCTCCAAGAGCCCGTCCCAGAAACAACAGCCAGAGTTGACCGGAAAGCGTAGAAATACTTCCGAGGGCATATAATGTAGCTGCGAGCAGTGTTCCTCGTTTTCGTCCACACCTGTCGGACAGCGTTCCTACATAGGGTCCCACAAGAGCAATAGAGGCATAGCCTGCCAGTGATATAAGAGAAATCATCGATGCATCATTGTTGGTCTTGGAAGCATAAGCAGCATAAAAGTATGGACCCGACATCCAGAAGGAAATCCTTAGCAGCCAAAAGACAGCCAAGTATTTGTACTGCAAGTGTCGCAGTATTTGTTTCTGCTTCTGTTCCAATGCTTGTTGTAGATTGCTTTCCTGTAGCTGCTGCAGTTTGCCAGTGCCAGTACAAGTAGCGGCTGCGGAATTTTCCACTGCTAGACTCTGCTCTTTTGAGTTTTCATAATCTGTCTCAAGCGGCGCAGACGTTGATGTGGCGTTGGACTTTTTTCTGGTGAATTGGAAATGAACTGCGCGAACTAGGACCGTTATCCCAACCAGTGAGACCAACAGCAAGTGAAACAGAGTCGCAGGATCTCGTGAAGCTTTCTTCAGAGCACCTGCAAGCTGAATTGTGATCTCCTCTACGTTTCCCCTCCATAAACGATGCGACATGAGGGAGGATGATCCTAGTAAAGTAAAGCATGACGAGCTTGTAGTGCCTCCATCAATATTATGGTTATTCGCAGGAAAGGACAACTGCAACCAAGCAGGCATGAGCAGCTTCCTCATGAAGGATTCAGTTCTAGGGTTTAGAAGGTTGGTATTGAAGCTTGAATTGTTCATTGCTCGTTGCTCGTGATTAGCTTAAAGGCAGATTTATTCGAATGATACCTCATGAGACGTTCCAAAATAAAGTGAGCGAGTGAGTGAGTGGGTGGGTGGGTGGGGAAGGGACGAGTCTAGTACCAGATGCTGTAGCTAGTTTCGTCCATGGGCGCGCTGTCTCTTCTGGAGGTCCAAACAACAACAACATGTTTAGTCACTACCACTGTACCGTACGAAGCTGAACAACTCCGACTAAAAATCTAAAATAATAATAATAATTATAGCGCATGCTCGTACCTGTATTATGTGCCCAGGGTAACTAGTTTCAAGAAGTGATCCTTCTTGCGATTGCTAGAGTATTCTTGTCTGCTGTCCCGGCGAGTAGACTCCTTCACATAAACCTACGCTATCTCGTTCAGTTCGAAATTGCCATAGTAGTATCGCTAGCTAGTAGCCTAGTCTAGTAGGGTATTCGTTTGCCGTTTGCTTTTTATAGGTCCGAAAAAGGCCCCGACAAAGGGCACCTATGAATCGGTTGTAGCTTCCACGAAATTGCACTGGAGTGCAACAACATACTTACGAACCGTCTCGAATAGGTAGCTCGTGTTGAAGAGTACATAGAAATTGCAGTTGAATAAAGTAAATGTTTAAACGCAAACCATTGATTGTCTCAGCCCGATGAAGGTGGTGCACACTTTCCATCCATGGCTCCACGCATTAGATATGTTGATTTAGCCGTGAACTTTCCAAGGCAGCTTGCGCAGTTGATTTTTGGAGTATCTCTGGGCCTCTGAAGGACTTTCACCTACGCGACCTTTTTTCAGCTACATGAAACGACTGATATCATAATATTATACCTATAGTTTTTCGACAATATTCTTATCAGAACGATGAGATAATTCGATACTCGAGTGCACAACTTGAGATTTGTACTACTAGTCTACTATTATTTGTACTACAGTAGACTAGTAGTGCGTAGCTAGTGATGATCGCAATACAAGTACACTACCTACGAGTACCAGAACTACTACAGGTACCAGGTAGTCTAGTACTGGTGCTAGTACAGCCATGGAACTAGACCTACTTTTCTGCAAACGTACGCACAAATACTAGAGTACTAGTCGACTAGTTCTAATAAATAATCATCTGTTCTTGTTTATATACTAGTAGTACTACTACTGGTAGTACAGAAAACATCAAAATGACTACTAGTACCCTCTACCAGGTACTCCTACTGAGTACTAGTAGGTACTACTACTAGCTACTAGCTAGTCTAGCTAGGTGTAGGTACCAGTAGGCCTTGGAGTGATTATTAGAGTACCAGGTATTCATACCGGTAGGGGCGGGCAATCTTTGTACCTGGTAACAGTAGTACCACTACTACTACAGTAGTAGTAGTACCAGTACTACCATACTAGGTACCACCAGGTACGTACATAGGTACTGTACACTTTAGGCCCTTTTACTCTGCGGTTACTATGACTGAAGGGTTGAAGAGAACATAGTTTCTCCCTGCGTGGCAGGTCATTAAAGTTGATTTTAAGTGAAGAATTACTAGTAGTACCACTACTAGTAGTAGTACCTGGTAGTTTGCGGTTCGGTTTTCTCGATGTAATTCACGATCTTTTAAAAACTTCTCCGACCAGAGTGAAATCGTCCAACCACCATTATTTATTAATTAATCACAACGAGAAACAAGAAGAAGTCTACTACGTACTGGTATTAGCACTCTGCTTTGAGTTCCAGTTTCCAAGTCTTACTACCAGTAGCAGGGTTGTATGGGTTTATTTCCTGTGTTTGCCATAATAATATTTTTAATTCTTACCGTCCACATAAAAACAATCTTTGAAAAACATTTGCATCATCGGTTCAATTCTTTACCGGCATTATCAATTATCATTATCCCACCATGACAGTCGTATCATCATCTCCCTCTTCTCTGCGGTCCTGCATGTCCTCCACCTCTACTGTCACTTACCAGTACACTCTGGAAAGCAATAATACTGTTGTGAACTCTTTCACCACGAAGGCGGCGAAGATGAGGAGAATCACCTTTGGTAAGGATCCCATAATAGACGTGTTCATTGTAAATCGTGTCGACACCAAGTACAATTTGGAACTCTTTTATCAGCCAGAAGATTTTGCACGCTTTCGACAGGAACGAAATATGGAAATTCTAGAAGAGGAACGTCAAAAGCAGCAGCATCAGAAGCCCCGTCGAAGATATCCCAAAAGGGATAGTATGGATTTAAGAAAATCCAGTTTGCAGCACAATCAGCAACAGCAAGATCAGGAGCAGCAGCGGCTGGACCTTGGTTACGGCGATGACGTCGTATCACCTTCTACCAGTATCTTATTTACAAGAATCCCTCGACGTGGTAGCATTGAAGGACCATCACGAATAACTCGTCCTGTACGGTCGTCATCATCACCTGTCGACATGGACATTCGTCGACCTATGCGACCTTGTTCTCGAACCAAAAGTAGTGGTTTGAGAGCTGAAGGAAGATCTCCTTCGTCTTCCAAACGACGACCCATGGCATTGGCTGCCTAATGAATAGGCAGACACTGTAACGATGGAACCAACCAAGTAGGCATCGTAGCCTTACGACAGGTGTCGACATTCGAAGACTACATTAAAAATAGGATTCATTTCATACTGTATCTCACGACATACCGGTACTCTAAAATAAAATAAATTTACCAGCACTCTAAAATACTATCCGTATAGCAAAAGGAGTGCATGGCTTGATACTCGGAAAGTTCCAAGTTGAATTCTAAATAATAGCATGGAATCAGTAAGCACGTAGCTAGTAAGATATGGATTTATTGCCATGAGAAAAGAACAAGCTATCCGGGTTGTTCACTGTGCTAAGGCCCGTGTTCACAAAGGTTTTGTTATGGTTCGTTGACAGTACACGCATTAAAATCATCATTTCATTCATCGAAGCGAATTCAGTTGTAATTCATTTTGGTCCGATTTGGAGACGTTCGTGGCCCTCTTGAGGAACTATTCAAAGACGATACGCTTGCGTCGAATACGTTCCGATTTGCGGGAAGGAGGGGCGACGACCTTCTCCTTGTCATTCGTCGGCTCTCGACGAGGAGTGAAAGGTTCGAGGACCTCCTCCTCCACCAAAGCGTCATCACCCAAGACAGTGTTCTTGCAAACAAATTGATTGGCGTTGAGTAGACGGAGGGGTGTAAAGTATTCGTCGTCTTCATTTGTGGCAAATTCACCCAGAGCTCGCATGTCCACTTCGTCACTATTGATGTCATCATCAACAGTACTTTTCTTGTTGTTAGAACGCCGCAAAAAACTGGGAGTCAACGTGCTGTAGATAGTTTCGAAGATACTCTTGGGTGCTTCCATCGGACCTATGAAACTAGAATCGTTCGAAGGTGAGGGAGGAAGGAAATTCTCCTTGTCGCCATTAAGAGAAACCGTCTCTTCATCAACGATGAGTTCTCCGTCACGAGACTGTACCGAATCAGCTGAGGAGGCGCTCGGTGCTTGCTGTTTCTGAGGTGCCGCGTTTGCTGCTGGGGTGATAGGGGCGGGACGGTGTCCGGGCTGCTTATACTCGATTTGCTTTTTTGGAGTCCTGTTTGGAAGAAATTAATAGAAAGAAAATGTATGAGGAGACGACCAGTACAGCAAACGGAACACGAAACGAAACGAAACAAAACAAAACATAGCACATGGAGAGAACTCACAAAGCCTCCATAATAGACAACTTTCGATGGATTATCATGCGTTTCTCGGAAGCAATTTCGCGGCGATGAGCAGCAGCAGCCGCTAGAGACAGACGCTGTTGCTCCTCCAATTCACAACGACCCTTGGTAAGCTCGTTGACCACTTTGGCATGGGATTCTGTAAGCTTGCCCTCCATTTCGGCACGCGATTTCGTAAGTTTGTCGTCCAATTCGGCACGCGATTTCGTAAGTTTGTCGTCCAATCGGCACGAGATTTCGTAAGTTTGTCGTCCAATTCGGCACGAGATTTTGTAAGCTTGTTGTCCATTTCGGCACGAGATTTCGTAAGCTTGTTGTCCATTTCGGCACGAGATTTCTCGAGAGCATGCTCCAGGTTGGAACGCGCGATCAAAGATTGATTTCGCCACTCAGCCTCGTCTTTTCCCACGTCGGCCTCGAAGTCATCAATCTCTTTCTCGGATTCCTTGATCTCCAAAAACATAGCCGCCCAATCAATCTCCTGGGACGAATTTGTGGTGAATCGAACGGGAGAAAGTTTCTCTTTCTTCTTGGCAGCTGACTTCACCTTGCGGTCTTTGAGATGCTGTTTTTTGGCGAGATTACGCTAACGTTCATTGCAGTACCGAATTTGCCTATAGAAGAATCGCGAAGAAAACGAAATGGTTTGTAGAGTGAGAAGAAGAAGAAGAAGGTGTTGCCGTTACTCTTTGTAAGTGGTGTCTAATTGTAAAGGGTGCAGCTTTAGATTGTTACTGGAACGACGATAATGATATCGACGACGGCAACGACGTCATTTTCGGAGAAAAACGAATTCTCCCGGGAAGAGAATATCGTCAATGGGAAGCAGTTATTGGATGAATACGACCGTCGTCGTGAATATACTTTGGAGGAGCGAAGGTGGTACCGCCGCCTCTAGTAACAACGACAGCAACAAAGAGCAGCAGCAACAAACACACAAACAACGGCATGGGCATGACAAAATCAGAAGGCCGAATCAAATCAGAATACAACGACAAACTTACGTTCGTGTTCGTTCTTTGCCTCTTCGAAGGCAATTTGGGCATCAAGCGTTCCGTTGGTGGCGGCCTCTTCGCGGAGCTTCTTGACGTTGGCTAAGGAACGGCTTTTCTGGGCACGATGAACGGCGCCTGCATGACGAAGGCGGCTTCCTTTTCTTCTTGCTTCTTCTTCTTTTCCGCTGCAGCCTTGGCAATGCGTTTGTGCTTTTCGACCGCCTCGTAGTACTCCTTGTTGTAGGGCATTTTGTTTGCTAGGTTTGGTAAGCAAATGGGTTTAGTTCCGTCGACGGCTGTGTTGACAAATTAAAATTAGAGCTGTAAAAAATGCGGTTTTTTGTAAGTGTTACAAGGCGCAACAAGGCGCAACAAGGCGCAACAAGGCGCAACAAGGCGCAACAAGGCGCAACAAGGCGCAACAAGGTGCAACAAGGTGCAACAAGCGTGCTTTTTACTAGCAAAAAAAAAAATGTGAACTCGTGTGATCTCGTGAAATTTCGTGTGAACTCGTGTGAAACTAAAGTGGACTGGTGTGCGACCATTTTGACAATAAACACAAAATGCTACAGTAATAATATTTTTTATGTGTGAAAGCCATACTACTGCCTAGATGTCGCAATAGACTAGTACACTAGCGTAGAAGGATTACGTGGAGCTAAAATAGTATGAACCGGGGGCTTACAGTCAGCCGGAGTCGATAAATTCCTGATTGTTGCCCGGCGCCCGGATGGCAGTCTATTTCGAATTTCGATGTCAAACGTCAAATCGATCCAGCAGGGTTTATTGTCTATTGTCTATTCCAAGGTAGCAATCACCTTGAAAAGTTCGGAACGGTTTGTCGTGGTACCTGACACACGACGAACGGGGTACATAGTCGGAAGAGTCATATGGAATCATCGTGGTAAGTGAACGAGTGTTTTATTTTGCACCCGTGATGACCCGTGAAAAGCTTCGTCATTGGCCAAAGAACGGCTTTGGCTTTGGTGCCGTAGGCTGGTCTACTTCTCGTTGCTTGCCGCACAGCTTTCATTTCCCTTTTACCAATTGACACCTTGGAATAAAGTTTTGTATGTTGTATTGTGTATTGAATAGCCATCTTATGATGTAAGAAATTGTTTCAGTTTCTGAGCTAGCTTTGTGTGTTCGGTAGATATCTTTCCACTTTCCACTACTAAAAAGATGAAGTTGTACATAATATATAATATTATGTTGTCATTTACAATCTAGCGACACCAATAAACAGACCATAAACGTACTCCAGAACCGGAGGAAAAATGACTCGACACAAAGTCGTTGCATGTATGGTACGCAAACTATATTCGACCGTCGTTGTACAAACACACATGATTTAAAGGTTGTATTGATCTTTGATGGGACAAAATTGGCATCCAACCTTTCCAAATTTCTACACGAGTACAAAACAACAATGAGCAATCAAAATCATCTTGCTGTTCACAATTTGGAACGAGAAACTACCAAGACAAGAAAGGCAGTGAGAGCGTGTAGCAGTAGCAATAGTAGTAGTACTCATGATCAAATTCCCGTTTCCAGTTTTTAGAATCCCAATTTCTTGAGAAAATTTAAGATTCCTTTCATTTTCAACGTTTTTTCGTACAGTACATCTGTTGCCATGATTTGAATAGCAATGGAATAGGTTGGATAGGAATGCGTTACGGATGACAGTTTGTCGAAAGGCATTTTGTTGTACATGGCGACACCAATTTCACTGATCATTTCTCCTGCCGAAGGACCCATAATGGTAGCACCCAAAATTTGATAATTCTTCTTGTTGTAAATAATTTTAATAAAACCCTCCGTCTCACTTTCGCATTGGGCACGATCGACGTGGCTCATCTTCTGAAAGGCAATTCCAACGTTATTTTTGCTAAATTGTTCGATGGCTTGTGCTTCCTTCAGACCCACAGAAGAAACCTCCGGCGATGTATAAGTAGCAGCAGGAACTTGATCTGGATCCTTAATCCCCCTGTCAGAAAAGGGAAGAACAATATTCCTGGCAGCGGTACCGCCCTGAAAGCCGGCATAGTGTGTAAATTGCTGTTCGGCAGTACAGTCGCCGGCAGCGTAGATTGTTTTGACCGATGTCTGCAACTTGTCATTTGTTTGTATGCATCCATTTTCCGTATTGAGCACAACCCCAATTTCCTCCAAACCGAAGCCAGCAGTATTGGCCTTGCGTCCTACTGCGACAAGGAGCATGTCACCACGGTCCTTGGCGGTAGTTCCATCAGATCTTTCGTAGGTAAAGATGTGTCCTCCTGAGACCGAGTCTTTTTCTACTTGCGTTATTCTTCCTTTGTAACGTTTGATACCTTCGACTTCAAAGACACGTTCCAAAATATCCTGTACTTCTGGTTCTTCTTTTTTTAGTAGGCTAGTTTTGAGGTTTGATAGGGACGACAATCGAAGAGACAATAAAGATACTGTTAAAAAACAAAAACAACGCCAGCAACAGCAAATACGATGACATTATCATCATTGATCCTTGTTGATGCATCCTTCTTCTTTTTTTGGGCGCCAAAAAAAAGCAAAACTAGAACTCACGTTTCGGCGACCAGTGTTACCTCGGATCCCAATCGCGAAAAGGCTTGGGCCAATTCACAACCGATCGGTCCTCCTCCTACCACCGTCAATCGTTTGGGAATTTCTTCCAGATCAAAGATTTGTTCGTACGTCATGACAAAGGGTATATTGCCACTGGACAGCCCTGGAATCAGATCATCGTTTGGTTCTACGGGAGATGCACCAGTCGCCACGACGATACCCATTGTGGCACGAACAGTTGTTGTTGTAGGTGCTGGTAGTGATGTTGTCGTGTCTGTTTGGCTATTGTTGTCATTGTCGTTGATTATTATTGGACTACTGAGTGACAATGTTTGAGCGTCCAGAAAAATTGCCTTTTGTCCAATTATGGTATCGATTCCTAGCTTTGCCATGGCATCCGGTGAATCATCTTCATCGTAAATGTGTTGAATTTTGTTTCTGATGTTTTGCTTTAATAGTTTCATATCAATGGTGGGTTGATTCGCAGTAGCAGCAGCAGTAGTAGCAGCAGCAGTAGTAGCAGCAGCAGTAGTAGCCGAAGAATATGCTTGGATACCACCACCAAATTTGATATGAGCTGTTCGAATCGTATGAGCAGCTTTCGCAGCAGCAATGAGAGACTTGCTAGGAACGCATCCTGTCCAAGTACAATCTCCACCCAATCGGGCCTGTTCGATAATGACAGTTGATTTTCCAAACGTTGATGCTGTATTAAGTATTAAATTCCAACCAGAAAAATACATTAAAAAGTCAAGTGAGTAAGAGTGAGTGAATGACAATACTAGATACTAGTAGTAACAGAGGAACCATCACAAAGCACTGCAATAGCTGCAATATCATCTGCAATGAACAAACCATTTAAAAAAGCATGGTTACATACCAACTTTGGCAGCTGTCAATCCGGCAGAACCACCACCAATAATTACAACATCGTACACTTTATTATTATTGTTGTTGTTGTTGTTGGATACTATGACGTTGTTTTCAGGAGTAGCACTATTCGTGGTGAAGGAGAAAGAAGCCGTAAAGGCACGGACATTGGGTACAACACGCAAAGATGCAGTTGCTGCCAATAACAATGATAAGTAACAACTGCGACGACAGCTTCGACGAGGAAAATACAACCCCACCATAGTTTTATTGCGCATTATTTTTGTATTTGCCTTTTGCGTTTTGCCGTTGTTGTGGTTTGTTTGGAGGGTTGACTCCGCGGCCAGAATAATAAGTAAAGTAAGTACGAGTATGTTGCAGCAATAGCAAATAATAGAGTAGTCTACCGTACCTGGTACTCTACATGGTACCTGGTAGCAAATAGCAATAGCTCTAACATAGCTCTCACCGAACGAAAAAGCTAGCTAGACTAGCTAGTAGTCTACTAGTAGCAGTGATAATTGTCTCTGCGAGTAGACTACCAGGTACCATACTACAAGACTAGTTCTAGCTAGTAGGAGTTGAGTACTCTCTACTACTTGTATTAGTACTGTACCAGGTAGTGTCGTCATCATAATTTTTCCAAAGGAAGATACAGCCATTTTCCCTTTTTTAGGTTCGAGATAATAGTAGTCTACCAGGTAGAGTAGAGTAGTCTGCTACGGTTCTACCGCATGGGAGCAAACAAATCTGAGTTTATTTCGTCGGGTTTCTTGGAATAGCCGGGATTAGTGTATGTTCCCGTACTTCGCTCTTCGAGTAAAAAAAATTGAATGTCTAATTTGCGGGGTTCTTATCCATTGGCACTACTACTAGACTAGTGTTAGTAAAAGACTTTACTATACAAGGAGGGATAGTCCAAAGGTTGGACTGGTATCCGAACCCACACTCCCAGTACTACTGCTGCATTCGGAGCAAGTTCCACTTTCTACCATTTCAATATCTTTACGAGACGAATAGAATTCTTCCAGAGATGCGACCTTGCTGGAAACCAGTTCGTCGTATACTTCTCGCATCAGTGCTCGCTTGGGCTTGGATGTCGATAAAATGCAATTTGCTTTTACAACGGGATCGTCAATTTCGCCGTTGGTTCCGACGTTGGTTCTCTCAAAGATGTTGTTGTCGCCGACAGTGGATTCATCAATTTTGTGATTTGGCAGACCGATGTGTCCACACACTTGACAATGAATCAAGTGTTTTTCTGTGAACTTTTCTCTTGTCCGGCACATTATAACGTCAGAAAGGTGCCGCTGATTAAACAACTCCAGACTTCCCTTACTACGACAAATGGAACAGGATTGTTGTTCTCCGTCAGACCATTGCAGGACCTGGACGGTGCCAAAGTACTGTTGCACGGGCAACAGAGACACAATGGCCACTGTTGGTCCTATAATGATCCACGCAATACTCGTGACAGTTCTAACAAGGGCGTGCAAGTCTTTTTCTTGTTGTTGTTGTTGTTGTTGGATTGTCCATCGTAACCACCGTGCAGACCAGAACGTTACGACAAGACTCAGTGCAAACAATAACAGTCGATGAAACCAACGGATTCGATCACGTTCTCGAATCGATCCAGAATGTACGGATATCATTATTATTTGCCTCTTCTATTTTGTTGATTGGCTAGATGTGAGTGAGAGAGTTAGTGAGCTTAGCTGTGCTTTACCAAAGATGGGCAAGTAGCTTGAGGACGTTCTGAGTTGTTGTTGATTTGGATTTCGTTTTTGATTTAGTTGTTCTTTATATTTCTTTCACTAATAATGTCAAATGTCAAAAATCTTCGCCGTGTTTGAGTTTTAGTGTAGTTTCTGTTGCGCAGACTCAACAGATTACTAGCTACTAGTACAGTACATAACCTCTGCTCTCTCTCTCTCTCTCTCTCTTTCCTGTGATTCCGTTTTTCTGGTGGGAAAAGCAAAGGTACTTAAGATGAGGAAGACCATCCCTCCTTTCAAAGCGGAAACATCAAATTTAATTAAAGTTGTTCTGCTACAAGACTGCCATTCACAAGACTTGGATGACAGCTGGTGGTAGTATCTACTACCAGGTACTGTACTAGCTACCTGGTAGCTAGTAGTAGTGTTGATTCTGATGATGACTTTAGTAGTGAGTACTTGATTAAGAATCGTGAAAAAATACAGATATGACGTCATTTCAAATACGATCTAGCTAGTAGCTTAGAAGAAGACTAGCTAGCTACCCGGTACTGTTCTTACTACGTAGTACTCTAATGGCTGGACCTACGACCCCGCCGTGTAGCTAGTCTGGCAGCATATGTTGTTATTTTCCGCGCAGTATAAATAAATGTTGCTCCTAGTCATGGTATTAGTGTGATAAGACACTGCTAACAACTCAACCACTCATTATTTTTTCTGTAGTTGTAGTAGCACTTGAATAACGTTCTTCAATTTCTTGGTCCAGTAGGGAGATACAACCTTGTCCTCCTCAACTTCAACCCTCCACAGTGCTTGCGCGTATTGGAGGGGTGTTGCATCGTGCAACACCAAATGGCGACCATTGTCAAAGGTACGACGAACACGGCCACTAATTCGAACATTTAATTGGGCTCCCGCTTCAACAATAAGAACACGTACCAGCGATGGCATGACACGAGCAATCGCAAAATACAGTGCAGGTCGATCAACGTACGGTGCCTCTTGAGTAGAACAAATATTGGGATCTACCCGGTAGTTGTAGTAGTGCTCATCGTGAGCTTGGTGATGGTAATGGTGATGATGTTTTACGAGAAATCGAACGCATTCTACCAGATTCCGTTCGGACATTTCGCTGGCACACACCACCTGGAGCATGGTACGTCCTGAAAATGGAGACACGCGATTAATGTTCAGTGGAGCATTCTGTTGTAGAATGGATCTGAGTCGAGCGAGCGTCAGTGCTGCTGCTGCTGCTGTTGTCGTTAATGTTGAAACAGGACTTTCTACATCCAAAGATGACGATAGCGATGCAGTTGTCTTAAACGGATCCGCTAGAGTTTCAATTCTATGGTAGGCTTCTTCGGTTCTCCCGAGCATGGCAAGATGCTGTTCTTCGACGAGCAATCGAGGATGTCTTTGAGCAGTAGTGCTAGTCGGCGGCGAGAGTCTAACCGAAATGCGTCGCTGTCGTTTTGAAATTCGAACACTCCCATTTCCATTTCCATTTCCACTGCCATTGCGACTGTACTCTACTTTTGACAGCGAACAGTGCATGTGCTGCTGCTGCTGCTGCTGGTGGTGGTGGTGGTGGTAATCCCTTTGGAGCAATAGGTTCCACAGTTCTTTCGACCCAGCACAACCGTTGCTCGTATTTCTTCCCAAAACAAAGTGCTTGGTTCTCTTGTTGAGAGGTGCTATTTGGTGACAGAGAACGGCCGCACGAAAGGTCGGTGACGCCGTCCACTCGAGGATGCGCATCCATAGTTCGGGTGGTAAATGTAAGAACATTGTAAGAGCATGTTGCGACTCTTCCTGCTGCTGGTTGTTGCAAGAGCGACAGATCCAGATCATGTTGGGATCTGCTTCGACTTGTTCGGCTGTAAGACCATCGATGCAATCCGATGCTACATTATACCACGCCTGACAGTGCACAACATCACATTGAATCCAAAATACTTTAGTAGGTCGTTCGTGTACCTGGCCGCAAACACAACCGTGCCAGGGCACATCTATCGGATCGTTACCCCAGCGTCCGTGATTCCGTCGAATACTGCAAGCAGATGAGACTGAGATGTCGTCGTCAGAATCATCCGCTCCTGCCTTCTCGATGGCTGC
>Ga0210036_1000969_pt1 | contig 32846 bp, 20 predicted proteins | sample CryGeymeta201515_FD_185469 | JGI IMG/M metagenome (GOLD analysis project Ga0210036, IMG submission 185469) | Groundwater microbial communities from Crystal Geyser aquifers in Utah, USA - Crystal Geyser metaG 2015-15 (SPAdes) (version 2) | ecosystem: Environmental > Aquatic > Deep subsurface >...
GCTAAGTGTGGATAGGAAGCAGGCATAGGCACACGACCTAATAGAGTAAGACCTAACTCCTGAGTCCTATCATCGGAGACAAGGTAAACTGCCGTAGTCCACCTGGGCTTAATTTGTTTGGATCTTTCCCACTGATGCCCTCGCTCACCACCATCCAGCAATCTACGCACCAGCCGACTCTGTTACGAAATATCAACAATATCTTTAGAAAATGAAAGGTCAGTGCGCTACAAGCAACTCAAAATTCCTTTGATAAGAAGACCCCGACGAATCTATCTGGCTAAAGCAAAACAGTACGCAACAATTACTAGTAGGCAAGTACTCAAGCAATACTAGCCATTGAATTAAATTTCTTCCGCAGAAACATCTTTGATATTTTCAGTAACAGAATGGTGTTCGGCCGTCGAACAATCAAGGCGATGACTCGTCATAAGACCTTGGCAGAGGCGAAAAGCACAGAAGATGGATCCGGCAGTGGCTTAATGAGAAGCTTGACAGGCTTGGACCTCGTCCTTTACGGCGTTGGCTCATCAGTAGGAGCAGGTATCTACGTCATGGTGGGACTCGGAGCTACTATTGCCGGTCCTGCCATTTCTTTATCCTTTTTGTCGTGTGGTATGGCCTGCATTTTGACGTCATTGGGTTACGCGGAATTTGCTGCGCGTATCCCTGTAGCAGGATCCGCATACACGTATGTTTACGTGGCCTTTGGCGAATTGTTGGCCTGGTGTGTGGCCTGGTTTCTTATTTTGGGATACGGATTTACAGCCTCGGTTGTGGCTCGAGCATGGGCTGATTATTTTGGAGATTTACTGATCAAGGTCTGTCAATCACCTCAAGTCGACCTACCAACACTTTGGCTAGAACGTCTGACGGAATGGCATATTTTTGGCGACTCTGTGCCCTATTCCTTTTCGCTGCTTTCTATTACCATCATTGCTCTCAACACGGCAATATTACTTCGTGGCGCCAAAGACAGTGCCACATTTGGTAACGCCATTACACTTATGAACATTTCCGTTCTGGTTCTTGTAATTGCGGCAGGCATTGCCTCGGAATCTATCGAAATGGACAATCTCAGACCTTTTGTGCCCCACCATGCACCCAGTGTTTTGCAGGGAGCTGGATTGGTATTCTTTGCCTTCATTGGCTTTGACATGGTGGCTAGTTTATCGGAGGAGGTCGTTCACCCCGAGAAGAATATGCCGATAGGGATCGTGGGTAGTTTGATCGCAACAACTTTCATCTACGTGAGCGTCTCCCTGGCAGTCGTGGGCATGGCTCCGGTGGATTTGCTTGGAAAAAATGTACCAATCGTCAATTCTCTAGTAGCGAATGCCTACTGCACGCATTCTGAGCAATTGTTGCATAACGCAACGAAAGTGTGTCTCGGAGGGAAACACGCTCCGGACACGATTCAGCCCGCCTTGCTTCTTGTGAGTCGTGTTGTCCAATACGGTGCAATCTTTGGCTTGATGGTTAGTTGCTTCACCTCACTGATGGGCCAGCCCAGAATCTTTTATCGAATGGCGCAAGATGGGCTGTGGTTTCCGATATTTGCCGATGTTGACCCTGTAACTCAGGTACCTCGCTTTGGTATTATTATCACTGGAATTGTCACTGCGCTTCTTGCTTGCTTTTTTCCTCTAGACGCTCTAGCAAACCTGATATCTCTTGGTACTCTGATGGTCTTTACATTTGTAAATGGTGGAGTTATTTTGCTACGAATCCGATCCCAGCCTGATGTTGTTGCTCATCCGCACCAGTACGCGCGTCCAAGCGTAGAGGGCAATCTACAGCAAATCGAAAGTCGTCAAAGACAAAATAAGATTGGCGAGGAGTCAAGATTAGTGGCCATCCTTCTGACCGTATATACTGCAGCGTTGACGCTGGCATCTGTTTTATTTACAAAAACCTCGTCGAAGTCTCTTGGAACCATTTCTATAATTGTGGCAACGGTGGCCGCAATCTATATTACCAGTACCCCAGAAAGTTGGGCCACGGATCGTTCTGCGGGATCTGTGCATGGGCACCACTTTTCGTGCCCGTTCGTTCCAGGCATTCCTCTACTTGGTATTGCATGCAATGCTCTGATGATGGGTTCCTTGCCTCTCACAGCATGGCTCTTGTGCTTGGCGTGGTTGGTTTTGGGATTGACATTCTACTTTGTCTATGGAATTCATCACTCTGCACTCCAACACAACGACAGATATAGCGAGAGAACTCCACTGGTTAGTTTGGCGCCTATCCCACACGAGAAGGTAACGTCGTACAGCTAACGTGGGTCTTTTCACGAATTTTCTTATATGAAATAACACATCTATATTTAGAAGCTGGTTTCACTTTATCAGAACCTATGCGTTCGTAGTTCGTATACGTCTATTTAAGCTAGCAGTGGCTTTGTTGTCGACGTTTTGCTGTCACCTGGAGCGCCTTGCTCCCATACACTGCACGGAAAGATCAATCGCGGACGATCGCCTGCACTTTCTATTATTGATTGTGGACTCATTGTTGCGTTTGATATAGCTCTAACTTCCTTCTTGAGTGAAAACATTTTTTGTGCTATGCTCCGGCATCCCTTTATTCTGGATGTTGGGGGACTGGGGACAACAACAGGGAAGACTGATGTATCCTTACCACGCTAGCTTCACTTGCTCATTCGAACAGTTAGTCAATCAAATCACTGTGTGCCGTCGCCAAATTCTTGGTAGGTCTTGAGGACAACTTGAGCGAAATCATAAAAGGATGAAACAGCTACTCGGAGCATTTTGACTTCGGTGGACTTGAGCTCGCTATAACATAGAAAAGATGAGGCAGAGAGGAGGCGATGAGACACGAAATAAAACCAATCCTGCTATATCCAACCACGTGTCAAAACAAGCACTGCCTTACACTCTCAAGACCTTGGATTTGTTTCCTTCGCCGTCATCATCCACTTCTACCACAGAAAACGTTTTAATGACACGATCACCAGGTTCTTTGTCCACCTGCAACACTTGCATCGTTTGCTCTGCTTGCAAATTTGTGGGAAACTTGATGTCAATTCGACAGGTATAAATGCGACCTTTCTCCATTGTGTTAATAATATTTTCTGTCAACGACTTCGATGGGGTTGTAGAGATGTAGAAAATGATGGGAAATTATGATGAATGTTATGATTGTTTGTACGGCAGTATTTTGGATGGGAAATTATCAAAGGACGATAGAGCGCTACTGTACCTACTTTCATCATTCCAATACACCTAGGCAGCAAGTTACTAATCTAATAATGACACCCGGACATAAAAATAGAAGATGACACCCAGCCTTTCAAAATGACATGGCTTTTAACTATCGCGGGAATTGTAATGCTTTATCAACAGTCTCGAAGATAGCATTTCTTCGCTAAGCGCGCATGCCCCAAAAATTGGTTTTGAGACTCACATTTTCGCTTCCTCAGAATTTTTCCACGACTTTGCATCCATTCTCCCCATCATCATCATCGAAATTATTAAGTAGAGTAGTACCCAACCAATACTACTAGTAGTAGCTAGAGTACTGCACCACCCTCTCTCTATTGAAAAACAAACGAGTCGAAGTGGAGCAAAGTGCCATTCAAGTGATTATTCACCTGACAAAAATCTACTCTACTATTACGATCGAGGTAGGCAGTGCGCAGCCTTGGCGAGATTACACTATCTGCCATTCAAAAAACCGTGAGGACCCTGCCTCCGATTGCACACAACGACTACTACTTGTAGTAGTACGCACTTACGCCAAAGCGAGAGGAGTCAGTACGAGCATTTACGAGCATATTATTATATAATATCCTAACTGGGTACCGTAGTGTTCATCCACCTGATAACAAGAAACAGTACCAAGTACCAAGAACAGTGATAGGTGGTATTCAGAGTACAGACTAGATCTTACAACATAATAATATTACACCAATCCACACCATAATAAATATTATTAGTAAAAATGACAGCCGAAGAATCAACTGCAGCTGCCAACACCACCGAGGAAGAAGATATCAGGGAACCTCATGAACACGACGTCCTGTGTGGGAGAGGAGGCTCCATTAATTCGTGGAAAGGAAACGAGAGATTCCGAAACCTGGTGGAGAAAAGAAAGCGAGTGTACTTGACTGCACGCTTTAAGCGAGAAAAGAGACTGATTGCCTCGAGTATTGTGGAAGAGATTCAATCCCTGAAGCCTCCAGGGCGCTTCTTGTCTCGGAATGCTAAGAAGGGAACTTGGTGTAAGTGCAAGAGTGTTTTGTGCTCTATTAATTCGGTCCATACTTAGCTCTTAGCTCACACCTGCCTACCTTATATCCACACCACTCACTCAACTTAGTCGTAATTGATGATGACAAGGCGAGAGACAAAGTATCTCAGGCATTGAGGGAGAATGCACCTACTATCCGCGCAGAGATTGAAACAGAAATCAATGAGCAACGCGCAGAGATTCAAAAGAATAATCCACCTCCACACAATCCACATTATCCTCCGCCCCCTGCAGGTGCTCCTTACTATCCTCATCATCCAGCGTGGGGACCGCATTATTCCTATTACGGATATCCTCAGCAAGCACCGCCGCCAGGTACGGTGCCGCATCCTCCTCCACCACCAGCACCACCACAACACGAGGCACCAGCTCCCTCTCCTATTACCATGGCGCCTCCACCGAATGCCGCATATCAGCAACACCAGCATCACGCCATGTACGCGCAATATCCCTGTCATAACACTGGATCACCCCTATCCTCGCAGACGCCATCGCCAACGCCCATGCAAGCTGCTCAATCAGGTCCACCGACATCATGTCCTCCAGCTTCCGTACAGCAAACCCATGTGCTAATGCAATCGCCTCCACAGCTGCTGCAGCAACAACAAGAATATCAGCAACAACAGCAGCAGCAGCAACAGCAGCGGCAACAACAACAGCAGCAACAGCCTCAATATCAGCCAGTGCAGCAGTCATCGATCTTCAACTTTAGCTTTGGAGCCTCCGTTGCCCCTGCCCCCATTTCGGAAAAGAAACAAAAAGAGCAACAACCTCCTCAAGCTAAGAAGAAGGAGGAGCCTGATGACGACGACCAGTCAATATTTGGGGCTATGAGTGCTATTTTTCCTTCTTCAATTGCATCTTGGACAAAAGATGCCTTTTCCTTTGCTGGTGGAGCGTCCGTGTCTTCTCACCGGGATGATAACTGTGACAATGTGTCGGTAGCCAGCAAGCCTATTCATTACGTTCACCAGCCTGTAGAGGAAAAGAGCGCCGGCTCTGGCTCGGGGTCGAATGATCCCTTTAATGACGGGAGATCCATTTCCGGTCGCGTTTTGGATCCAACAAAAAAGAACAGGAAACCTCCTCGGATCATGCACAGCAGTCAGATTAGCTACCCTCGTCGACCCAAGAAGAATATGACGCCCACCAACGGAAAACCAACGGCGCACAATGGCTCCTCTACGGCTCCCGTGAGCAGTGTAAATTTGGCCGATCACAGCGAGGGCATGATATCCTACTTATCCACAGATGGAATGGGATCTATCATGGAAGACGGGCCTCTAAATCTTGGCGATTTCAGTCATTCTTCGTTTGGCAAGAGTGCATTGAGTCAAGAAGTCAAGGCTGCGCAGGCTCCGGCGCCAGGAATGGTAGACTATCGCAGGATCAAGAAACCATTCCAACGGCCCGAAATTTCGTCGGGGATTCCCGAGGAAGCGAGTAATTCCATGAGCAATTCCATGCTATCGGTTGTGGCAAATCAAATTGTCATGGGTATGGAGTCTCTGGATACTGGATCAATTGTGACTGGCTGTGACACGGTAGGAACGCCTCTTCCTTTCGAAAACGATAACACCATGGCTGTCGAGATTGAAGGCCAGGAAGTGCAACTTGTCGATATGATGGACTCTCAACAGGACATTCCCGGAGACAATAGCGTCGTGGAAAATCGCACCCCACCTAACTCTCAAAGCAAAGGGCAGATCCGACAGGCGGGCTGGGCCTCTCGTGTTGGCGGCTGTCATTCGTTCTTGGGCGATTCGCTCCCGGGTGCTTCTCTTTTTAGCGGCAACAATGCCGGAGAGATTTCAGCGGCGTCATCTATGGAAATGGATGTTTCGTCCAATACAGAGGATCCGTTCTCGTCTGGCAATTCGATTGGAGGGGCGTCTTTGTGCCGAGTATTTGATACTGATTCTGTAGCGCCAGAACGGAATATCTCGAACAATTCTGCTATGCAACCGCAGAACAATCCACATGTGTACAAGAAGTTTCCATCTTGGGGTTTGACTCTTATGAATGACGCAGAGGAAGGCTCCGTTTCTTTTGGCACCAAGGGTGGCGAGAAGCTTGTTGGCGGAAGCCTTTTATCAATGAATTCGGGGGACAAAAATAACAACAAAGACAATGGGATGGTTTGGGAAACCCAGAAAAAGGAATAATCAGAAGCGCAGAGATGAATTACTTTGTAGGGTTGCTTTGCATTTTGCACGCTACTACTGCTCTGAATATTATATATCAAAATAGAACTATACACTATTTATACTATTTTCAATACGTGTGCACTTTACAAAGTACTAGTGGTATATTGTGCTGTATTCAGCAAGTTCCGCGCTGGTCCATTCCGGAACCATTGATAACTTCTCTACTACTAGCAGTAGAGAGTAGCTACAAGAAGTAATGAAGACGTACTACGCTACTTCTAATCTACCAGGTAGCTACTAGTAGCTCGAGTCTACTAGCTAGTAGAGTAGTAGTAGTAGCAATACTGTAGTAGTAGCTACCAAGTAGTACTACGGTATGAGCGTTCCAGGTACTAGCTAGACCTAGCTAGTAGTCTAGTAGATTAGTCTCTAGCACAACCGATCTTGAGAATCGAAGAAACTTTGGACAGGCTTTCCCAGCCAGCATAGCCGATGACGAGTTGGAATAATAGCCACCCAGGCAGTGAAATCAAGTATTTATTTGGCGCGAGGCTTTTAGTTTTGAGTTTTGAACCAACATGCAATGCTACTGCTACCGTACCTTACCTTCATGATCATGAGAATGCTACTGTAGCCTGTAGCCAACAACCTTCATCAACTACATAGACTACCGACTACAACTTCTACTGCCCGACTGCCCTGAGAGACACTAACAAAAAGAAGGCTCTACCATTCGATTTTTCTTTAAAGTGTGGATTCATTTCAGAGCGATTTTGATTCTTTCGGTTCGTATCAGCAGCAGCAGCAGCAGCAGCAAAAAATGTCACCGGCGAACTGGATTTGCGGAATTTGTACTTTAGAAAACGCTGCTCGACGACGACGGTGTCAAGCTTGTCAAACACGACGGCCAGTGAATGACGACGGTAAAGTTATAACGAGTCGAGCGTCCAGTCACACCGTGTCTGCTGTTGCTTCTCCAACAAGCAATCGTGCGATTCTGCAAGAGAGACAGCAGCCACAGCAGCAACACGATCATAGAAAGGAAAAGGGCAAAAGCAAAGTTTCTGTAGTATCCGGTCCATCAGAAGCAGTCAAACGAAAGCGCAAGAAATGTCAAATTGTGACGGTCCGAATTCATTTGGGGGAATCATTGATAGACGACGACGACGACAACGACGACGAGATTTTGCAAGGATCGTTGCATGCGATTCTTCCTGTGGACGGTGTAATAACAGATACAAAACTTCACACGGTAAAAGTTCGAATCCACTTGGGGCAAAGTGTGAAAGAAGGAAAAGAAGATGATTTCTTGCGTCAACCATTGCTTGCGGTTCATCCTGGTGGCGGCGAATGGCAACTAGTAACAACTACAAGGACACAGAAGAATGCAGACGCAGGCACTTCATCAGCAACAATCCCTAGTGTATCTGTTTTTGGTTGCTGCAGCAACTCGACGCTCCAAAATGCAACATATGAGCCGCCTTTTCAAAACAAGGAGGCTTTGAATCAACATGATGAAAATAACACGAACGGCATGACAATGGGTACCGTCGAAACAATAACGGATGCATCCACTGACCAAATTGATATTTCTGATGCAAAAGCACCTGGCGATTTGAAAAATATATCGATGGATCGGCCTAAAACTGAAGGGAAACCGACAAGAGGCCTCGCCACCAATGTTGCTACTACTAGTACCAGCAGAGTATCCGAGAGCAATAAGAACATCGACAAGACGACCGTTGATTTTTGTGTCGTAGAGGGATCTTTAGTGAAACAATTTTGTTCATCAATCAAGACCAACAGTGATGAAAATAAGTTTTGCGACATTGAGCCCAACACAGCAACAATCACGCCTGGGGACTCTAAATCGTTGCTTTCTGTGCCTGACCTACTAAACATAGACAATGCTATATTTGAAGCTTCGAATAAAATGAAAATAAGCCAAGTGACAGAATTATCACCACAAAAACAAGCCATTGATGATGACAACAGTCAGACAAAACACCTTTTGAATCCTGACAGCAAGAAGGGAAATCCACACAATATCATCAGTATCCAACCAGATCCAAAACAACACATGGAAGAGGCCACGGACCAAATCTATGAGCCCACGCAGGAGCAATCGACAGAGCACAGTCCCTCCACTTCCTCCTACGACTCTTCCACGTTGGATCGGCGAATCCGAGTTACTTGTGCTAATATCACAACCACCAATGCCAACGAGTCTTCTTCTCCACCAGAATCTTTTGAGTTCTCTCATACTTTACAACGTCAGCAAAAGTTGGCACCAACAAACACGTACAAAAACGCTCATTCATTACAAGTCACCGCACCAACTAATACAACGAGCGAGTCCCGGCACAACGACGTGGTTGAAACAAATCCTAAACATATCGAGATCCAATCGAACCAGGCCCAGTCGGGAACTGAATTATCGCAGCAGCATAATAGCTGCAATAATGAAAAACTGCATTTTTCACTGTCGCAAGAAGATGACGAAAGTCAACAAGAGAATGCGTTCATGTACACCCCACCAGCGACGCAGCTCTCGCAAGATTCTGGGGTCGCCCAGTTGGAGCAAGAAACGCGTTGCGTGGGTAGTCAACACGACGAGCCCAGTTTCAGCATGCCACTTGTCAGCAATACTACATTTCATCGGTCTCCTTTGATTGCATGCGAACCTCAAAGGCAGAACGCCAACGAAAATCGAGGTTACGATGGAGTGCTCAGCTCTCTCGCAAAGGAATCCTCTAGCGTTCGGCACCGCCGCGACGCCATTGCAACTACCGTGCTTTTCCACAAGAAATGTGGTGAGAGGACAGATCTACCAACGATCTCGGACGGCACTAAAGGCAGTAACGTGCGCAAGCAGCAATCGACATTAGGATTTCATACAGCTGGAAAGAGCAAGCCAATTTATATTTCGGAGGTGGCACTTCAGAAGGCAACGTCAGTACTCAGTAAGGAGAATCCAGTGGGAGCGTCTGGTGTTGTACAGCAGGAATCTGGTATTGTCGTTCCAGGATCTCCCGCGAAAACTAGAACTGGTTCAATTATCCAGACCTCTGATTCCCAAATAGATGATTCTGAAGTGTCTGCTGCTGCACTCCGGCGTGACCAAGTTTCACTGTCGGTATCCTCTTCTGCCGAACTTGCATCCACAACTTTGAAAGCTAATAAGAGTATTCTGGAATCCTCCGTTAGCAATATGGTATCGTCCAAGCCAGTAGGGTTTTGCACTGCTGGAAGCAGCAAACCTATTGAGGTTTCAGAGTTTGCATTACAGCACGCCAACAGTATCTTATTTAAGCCTGCCAGAACCAAACCAATCGGTGTTCCAACTCCGGCAATGAACGAGCCTATTGAGGTTTCAGAGTCTGTTCAGCAGCAAGCCAACAATCTCCTCTCTGAATTTGCCAGCAAGGAGCTGTCAGGCTTTCAAACTTCTGTGACCATTAATCCTATTGAATACTCTGAGTCTGCTCGGCAGCAAACCAACAGTGTACTCTTTAAGCAAACAAGAAAAAATCCTGCAGGCTTTCAAACAGCTGGCACCAACAAGCCCATCGAAATTTCTGTATCTGCGCTGTATCAGGCCAGCAATTTTTTGTCCAAACCTGCCAGCGATATGATCCAAGACTTTCATGCTGTAAACAGTAAATCCGCTGAAACCTCAGAGTTTTCTCTGCATCAAGCCAACAGTGCCTTGTCCAAACCTGCTAGCAAGAAGACGCAAGGCTTCCAAACTGCTGGGGCAAGTAACCCTATTGAGATCTCAGCATCTGCTCTGCACCAAGCCAACAATATACTCGCTACGCCAACAAACAAGCAGTTTCAAGAATTTCACGCAGCCAGAACCAGCAAGACTACTAAGGTTTCAGAGTCTGCTCTGCATCAGACCAGCAGTCTCTTCTCCAAAACTAAAAGTAACATTTCTGTCGCCAAATCTGTGGGATTTCAAACTGCTGGATGCAGCAAGCCAATAAAGGTTTCAGATTCTGCCCTGCAACAAGCCAGCAGTCTTTTCTCCAGGCCTACTAGCAACACTACTGTTGCCAAAGTTGTAGGTTTCCAAACTGCTGGATGCAGCAAGCCTACTGGGATTTCAGGGTCTGCTTTATCGCAGGGCAACAGCATTCTATTAAGACCAAACAACAACAATCTCGCCACACAGCCAGAGGGCGCCCTAGCTGCTGATTTGGGAATGGATATAGCAGTATCTGAACCAACCGTTCCAAGAGGCAAAAATTCGCTTTTGAAAGCTGTTCAAGTAGTACCTCCTCCTCTATTAACGAAAGTGGCGCGAAAGTTCACTATCACAGACGAGATCGATGCTTCACAACCCAACAAACATCAGCAAACGAAAGATTACCAACATGGCTGCATTACGGCACTGTCTGCTACGCCCTTCAATGTCAAGAGCACTGTATCCAATGTGCAGCTCGGACTGTTATCTGGTGGTGTAGAAACGCCGGATTTTAGCCGACCAGGCATGATGGCGAATGGCTCAGCGTTGCTAGAGAAAACTAATGAGCATCTGCCTCCGCAAGATGCCGCAGCCTTTGATGACTCGAACGCAGCATTGACGAGTGCTTCCTTTAGTGGGGGCTTTCAGACAGCGGGAACTTCCAAGGAAATTGCTGTCAGTGAAGAAACGTTACAAAAGGCCGGTGAATTGTTGTGTGATGTCAAATGGCAATCAAGCAATGACGGCAATTCCGACGAGCAGGGCATTGGATTGACCAACGGCTCGAGAAGTAATCTTCCTACAACGACAGAGCTCCAGACCGCAGGGCGATCCAAAGTCATTACTGCTACAGCTGCCGTTCACAATGCTAATCGGCGTTTCTTGAGATCTTCGGGTTACAAGAGTGGCAGCGATCAACACGAGTGTCTCTATATGCAATCCGATGACGACCTAGTGATTTCTGCTGGTCCGCCCGGAAGAAGTCGCAAAAAGGCCAGAGTGTCAGATATAGGATTACATAGTTCGAGGTTTCTCTTTCATGATTTGCAGTCTTATCCGAACCATTCAGAAGACAATCATGACGACGACGAAAGTTCGAGTGAACAACGATTTTCTCTTGACGAGGAAACTAAACGCAATGAGATCAACACCAATGCATTACCAGCGCCACATGGCGGTCAGTTGGGCGTCACACCAAGCCGCGATCGTGCCCAAGCCGCGGTTGTCACCATATCTGCGAGTTTTCGGAAGAAGCATTCAAAACAAGCAGATCTTGCTGATGCGTCACTTTCGCCGGTTCCCATTCGATTCGAAAATGATCAAATAAATTTTAAAAAGGCTGACGAAAGGATTGAGGAGCAAGAAAAAGTAGAAAAGGAAAGCACGGAGGAGAAACTGCGCGATCGATCGCTGGGAGAGAGGCTAGTATTGTTTACTAATATGGCTGTGGACTGCCACTCTTGGGAGGCTATAACTTGCAAGCTGAGATCTTTTTTGACCAGTAGTGTCATGACGAGCAGTCCATCTCAATGTCGCTTACATGGTGTCCGAGACCAAACTCTGCTTGTGAACAGCATAAATGCGGCCAATTTACGCTTTCAGCCAAATGGTGTGCCGGCCTCCTTTTCCGATGAAGCAGAATGCGAGGCGTCAGACGGCCTTCTGGGTTTTACTGAAGACATCACAGACGCTCTGGTAGCACAAGGATGCAAAAAGGATAGTATTAGTCTGGCATGGCTCTTGAACCATAAACGATGGATTGTTTGGAAGCTTGCGGCCCTGGAACGACGTTTCTCGTCTATCTTTGGAGGACACCTGTTGTCGTATGAGGTACTCCTCTCCCAGCTGTATTCACGCTACTGCACAGAATGCCGAGATGGAAAACGACCGGCGTTGCGAAGAGTCCTCAACAAAGATGTGGCGTCCTCCACGATGATGATCCTATGCGTGTGCCAGATATTCGAGCAAATCGAAGAGAAACAGAAGTCGGGCGGAGAAGATAAGCCTGTCACACCTTCTCCAATTCGTTACACTATGGAGCTTACAGACGGTTGGTACTCGGTACATGGTGTTCCAGACTTGCACATGTGCGAGCGCATTCAAAATGGTAGAATCTCAATCGGTTCGAAACTAATGATCTCAGGTGCAAGGCTTGTTGGTCCTGACGATGGCGTCGACCCGTTGGATGATGGGTACACGCCTGATCAGAAACACTGTAGGGTGTTTCTACAATTCTCGTCCAATGCTACGCGACTGGCCAAATGGAACGCAAAATTAGGCTTTGTGCAGCCTAGTGCGCAGCGTCGGGGCGACAATGGACTCTTGCGGGTAAAACGGATTTGCGATATTGTGCCCGGCGGTGGTCACATTCCCCTCATTCAGTTCATTATATCTCGCCGATTTCCACTCATGTTTTTGCGCCGCTACGGTACAGAGAAAGACGCCGAGACAATATCGGAAGCAGAAGAGTATCGAGAACGAGCGCAATATGATCGACGTAGGCTCAATCTGGTCGAGCGTTTCATGGAGGAAGTAGAGGCTGAATGTACGCAAGATGTTGATGAGATGGCTCCACCAGTATGGATTCGGTTAGTGCAAAGTTCGTCCCCGGAAGAGTTGTATCATGAACTCAATCGCGAGGATCGGGCAACCATTGACCGGTGGAAGTCGAAACGCGGATCGTTACTTCAATCCAGAATCCAACAAGAAGTCCAGGCAAAATTGGAAGACGAACCCGTTCTTCAGCGAGAGAGTAAACCATTCATTCGTCTCTCTGTCAGAAGCTTCGACCGAAGTCTACTCACAGAAGGAAAGCCAACCTCAAGTGATGAGGCAGTCCTGACTGTTTGGCAGCCCACAGAAGAGCAATTGAGCCTCCTGCGTGAAGGTATCATTGTGAGGGCTGAAAATCTTTCTACCGGAAAACGTACATACGAGGGCCGCATTCAGCTGTCTGCCAACTCCCGCACCGCAATGGGCGCAGTTCCCTCTACACCATTATCACGGCGTATTTTTCGCAAGTCTGGATTCACAGAACGAACCTATGCTTCAATATTTCAACTGCATGTCTGCTCACGTCAGCTCTCACAGGCCAGCGCAAGCACATATGATTTTGTGGGGGTTGTCCTGAAGGTGACAGATGAAGAATCAAGCCACCGAACCTTTATTTATCTCACGGACAAGTCGAATTTGGTGGTGCGGGTCCAGTGTCGAAACATTCAAGGTCTTGGAGACTTGATTGGTCTCCGTTCCCCTATTGCTCGACAAAGCATCGAACATCCGCGTGTTATTGCTTTTCGCGATGTGACAATTATGCCGTTCGACAAAGCTGAACGAGTAGCAGTAGTGGACTTTCGATCCGGTGTGTCGAGCCTTTGGTCCCACGCGACTGAGCCAACAACCGCAAGTTTAAGATGTTGGGTGGAATCACCAGAAGGGCGAAAAAAATTGGTTCACCTTGCCACGTATTGCGATGCTAATCTGAATCCAATGCAACAGTATGTTGCGACCTTCCACTCTGCTTTGGGATATATAGCTGGCATTACAGTACAGTCATCGAATCAACTGAGAATTCTTGTTGACTGCGCCACAGGAATTCAGGAATGGGCATTCCCGCTGCACCTGGTGCACGATGTAAACATCCCATCTTCTGCAACCGAAACCGTTTGTTTGAATCCTGCCGACGAGAAGACGTGTTCCCAAATGTGTATTCTCGGAAAGATTTTTCGCGCTAGGGGCACGTTGTTCCATTTCGTGCTGCGGCGAACTCCTCAATCCATTACCATTTCCCGGCCCTGCAAATTTGAGGTATGCCAAATCAAGGAGGCAGACATGGAAGCCGTTGCTGGAGTGTATGAACTCCTTATGAAAGCGAAATGAGGTAGCCGAAGTAAGTAGATGGGTGAAAACGGTGAAATTTATTGTTTGTACTGTAATTCCATCCGATGACAAAACTTATTCCACATTGTAAGGAATTCGAAATCTCAACGACTGCCGAGTCCGATTCATTAGTTCCATAAAATCAAGGTCAGTCTCAGTAGGACAAGATCCCTGGTTGCAATAATCTACTTTCAAGCCGTTTGAACATTTATCAGTACGAAATACTTGTTCTTGCGGCGAGAAAAGTTCTGTGTACCAGGGAACGTGCCAGGTTGAACTGAATATATACACTTTTTGCTTGAACGAACCGTGTCTCAGGTCGCAGTGCTGATCTTTGACAGAGTATCCCACCATGGTTGCATCGTGAACACACGGGCCAGTTGTTTTAGTAGACGTTGGAAAGGTCAGGGAACGTATAGGCACCCCTTTGCAGCTCTGATCCTTGTACACCAGCAAAGACACACAGGCATCGTAATGTGCAGTAGTATTCACAGACTTCTTTGTAGCTGTATGCATGGTATTTTCTTCCGGGCTCTCTCCCACTACATGAGTGATCGAAACAAACAAGCAGAGGACTAGGATTTTCATCGCCGTCTCAAATAGGTAGAGTATTTTTACGAGTGGTAGGAAGTAGGAAGAGCTATACACGAAGGCAGCAGGTAGAGGATCCTACTCGGAGTACAAATAAATAATACTAATGAGGTGGACTAGAGTAGTCTATTCCAGTAGGTGATAAAAGAAGCTGAGATATCTTCGGACAATGGGCAGGCGAGCGTCCAGTTGTGGTGTTGGCATACTAGTACCACTAATAGCGTCGGCGTTGCAGGGCACACGTCAGCTTCAAACGAATGACTACTCCACTAGTCTAGTAGTACCAGGTATTCTCTACTAGCTAGGAGAGGTTGATAATTGAGGAGTCATTGCAGCGTACTCAACGTACTACCAGGTACTGGTACCTGGGCTGGTACTGTACCATACCTGTCGGTACTTTGCTTGCAACCAGAATAGTCACTGAAGCCAGATGGAGACAAATTATTGCTCTCAGAAAAGTGGTTTTTAGCACCAGGTAGTACTTTGTTATTCCTCCACCACTGCAGCACCAGTACAACAAAAGCATCCGCCCTACTAGACTAGTACTTCATGAAGTAAGAAAAAATATGACGTGTTATTACCTTTGGTGGCGATCCTTCGGGAACTTTTTGCGCAGACCTTCTTTTTTATACAATACCTTGGTACTACGTAGTACAGCTGTTTGCAAAAAACCTGTCAACAGGCTGTTGCATTCTTTTTTGCAAACAGCTGTATTTCCCGGAGTTTGAGCGTTAAGGAATTAAATGCGGCCATTATTTATAAGTCAGTCGTACCAGGTAATGACATTTCGAGTCATTCCAGTGAAGACACCATCCGAAGTTCTGACGGTGGTACCACTCGTACTAGTACTAGTATTAGCTCTAGTAGGAGTGGCAACCAAAACATCGCCACTCCTGCTTTCAACTATAATATCTTTCGATCAATCATACCGGCAATCATGATCATAATACACAATCCAAAAAGCATGATAACAGACGAATCTATACAATGCGGTTTTGCGTTCGATCAGTTGGATAAGGCTGGCGCCTTTGATGATGTGGACACAGATAACCATCATTCCTTGGTTCAGGAGGATAAACTCACTGTGAAAGCTGATGCTTGTACTACAACCGAAACATCGTCTAATGAAGTGCAACGATGCGGCGTTGCTTTTAAGCAGTTAGATCAGATTGTTGTCTTTAACGATGGCACCAAAACTGTGGATGAGGAGGAAACGCAACCTGAGCAGACACTTGAACCTACATGTACAAAGATAGCAGAAAGAGTGAGCGAGGAATTTTTGGGAAGCATTGACGTTGGCGTTGCTGTCTCACCTCCAACGTTGAGAAGACACCAGGCGATGACAGAACCAGGGGCCTTTCTAGAAAGACCAAACGGAGAGACTCGGCGTACACACCGGAAGATTAATTTTTCCACGCTAAGCAACCAGAACCGTATGAACAACCCAACTTTCCAAAGCCATACTTCAGAATCGTCGAACTTTGACACGTCAGAAGATCCCGTCGACGGTGGTACACTTTTTTCGTCGGGCATGGGAAGATGCATTGAGCATCCACCTGCGACACGCGATGCAGAGCTGGTTGCTACACTGGTGATAGACGATAGTTACCTCGAAATTGCAGAGGAACAACATAACACGGACACTGACAAGGAAAAGGCCAGCAATGGTCAAAATAGTGTCAAGATCAATCGTTTGGTAGGAATCCTCCTTTCTCTCTTTTGTGCTGGTATGATATCCACTGCGCTTTGGGCCGGCTTGGAAAAACGAAGAGATGGAGCCGCTGCGACTATAGCTTCCGCTTCGACGACTTCCCTACGAGATGATTTTGAGAACGTCAATCTAGAGGCACCGAAAGACGAAAACTACCTGATGAACTTGCTCCCCTCTTACTCGCAAAGAGCCATTGAATTTGGCGCCGAAGCTGTTCAAAAGAAAGCCAGCAGCTGGCTTTTGGGTGACCCAAATTTTCAAGCGGGGAACTATTCCGTTTCTCGTATAAGACAACGATATGCGTTGGCTACCTTTTACTATGCCACAGATGGAGACAGATGGGACAATAACAACTACTGGCTTTCTTACGAATTACATGAATGCCACTGGTTTTTCAGAGGCCCCGAAGCTATTTGGTATGCTGGAGATGCTTACGACGAAGCTGCGCTTGGCCCCTGCAAGGGTGCAGAAGAATACAAAAGCCTTTTATCTTTTAAAAATCGCTTGAAAGGAAGAATTCCACCAGAAATCGGACTCTTAAGTGGACTCGTCAATATTGATCTTTCGTTCAACGAAATGCTCACTGGCACTCTACCCACAGAAATCGGACATCTTACATTGCTCGAGCGACTTCAGCTGGTCCGAGATGGCCTCTCTGGACCAATCCCAACTGAAATAGGGAAAATGGAATTTTTGAGGGAGCTAAGGCTGGAAAGCAATCATTTGAGCGGCCCCATCCCCACTGAGGTGGGCAAGCTCACAAATATGAACTGGTTTTGGGGCTTTGACAATATATTCTCAGGATCTCTTCCTTCCGAGCTTGGCCTGTGGCCTCCCACTATGAGCCGATTAGAACTTTTTGGAAACAGTTTTACTGGAACTATTCCTACCCAGTTAGGATTGCTCACGGACCTTGGAGAGTTAACGCTTGGTGAAAACTTACTTTCCGGTCAAATTCCATCCGAACTTGGAAATCTAAATGCGGGAATGCTCACTTTGCAGGGTAATCAGCTTACGGGAACCATACCAACGCAGCTTGGTAACATTGAAACGATTTATCGCTTGTATTTTTATTCCAATGACCTCACTGGGACAATTCCCACCGAGTTTGGAAATCTTTCCGGCATGCAAATTCTCCTGCTGCATGATAACATGCTGACGGGAGAGGTACCGTCTGAGCTCGGAAACATGAAGGAGCACCTTACTCATTTGTACCTCAATTTTAACCAGCAGACGGGTGTTGTCCCTCCCGAATGGAGCGACGCACTGCAGTTGAAATTTGATTTCGATTGGGACAAGAATCGGTTTACAGGTATTCTACCTTCAACGCTCGGCCTACTTACAAAACTTGAATATATTTGGCTGGCCAGCAATGACTTTTCTTCGACGCTCCCTTCGGAACTGGGCAGGCTAAAAAATCTGATCGGCTTTAGTGTCGCACAGAATGTCAACCTGTCTGGAACAATCCCCGTAGAGCTGGGAATCATGGCATCCGAAGGTGATTCCCCCCTTTCTTCCTTCAATGTCTCCGGCACGAGCCTTTCCGGCACGATTCCAGTCGGGCTTTGTGCTGTCGATTCGGTAGTGTTAGGCGGCTTTGATTGTAGCGCTCAGCTTTGTGGTTGCGAGTGCGAGTGCTTTGCGACTGTCTCGCCATGATTCGTATCCTCCATGCACCTGTTTATACTTCTTACTGAGTAAATGTTTCTACGTTCACATAAACATATTAATAGCATTTCTCTATCTACAATGCTTCGGGCATGGCTTGATTTCGGGCGTGGCTTGATTTGACACGAAGTAAAATGAAACATGTCAAGTCTCTTAATAGATAACTGCGCTACTGCAAAAGAGGTTCAGCGGATTCACCTCACCTCAGCTGGCCGAAAGAACGACGGCTCACAGGAGAGTTCTACCAACGAGCGAATTCTCGGGAGCTAAGATTATCAAACGAGCGCCGAGGCTGCCACTGGCGCCAGTTCTCGTGGGCCCAGGAGCAAGCGAAGCGGGTGGAGGGCATCAAGCACAGGTGCACACGATTGGAGATCCCATCATCTCAGCAACAGAAATTGTTGAAAGAATTCAATTCTGGTATTTTGTAATAAATTTTCCTCTGTTGCCTTTAAACCAGCGGCTAACAATAAAGGCTGGCGGTTTTATGCTTCTAATGTCTATTTGCTCTAGTTATTGATCGAGTTTTTCCTTTGAACTTTTGTCAATAATAGAGCAACGCCTTGACTGGCAGATGCCTACAATACCATCTCATTACTCGTGCTCGTGTCAACATCCCATTATTGAACAGACACATGATGTTCCATGATATTCGGACCAGTCGCAAGGACATCATTGTCATCTACGACGGTATCTTCTTCGTACTTTTCGTCGCCAGGTTCCGGACATTTTCCCTTGACACAGTAGCGCAACTGATACCCTCCGACACAAGTATCGTGCGTGAATTTCAACTTTTCTGGCGAATACATCTTTTGGTACCACTTGACATGACAAGATTCACTGCCAATGTACTCGGTTTCATGAAAGGCCTCGGGATCGAGATCACAATATTGATCCTTAACGGATATATGCTTTATCTTCGCATCATGTACTTTGTGTTTATGAATGAATGAAAATCATATTTTTTTTACATTCAAAAGAAAGATATGAGACACAGAAAGCTTCTTCAAGTGACCAAGGATCATCAATAACACTCGTTCACGTAGACCTACCACATGGGGAACCCTTGGTCGTTCGAGTCGTAAAGGTAATCTTTCTGGTAGGTCCTTCGAGGCAGTGCTGATCTGCATACTTCAAAAAGGAAGCACAGGCCAAATCTTTATCGTCATCGTCGCTCCTGTAAGAGCGCTTGTAATGTTAGACGTTTATTGATGGACAAAAGACGAAAAAACAAACTGTTCGCAAGATTCGCTGCGACAGACCAGACTCCAGACTCCAGACCAGAGAGCAGAACACATCACTTGACTTGACTTACTCGATATCGGCATGCAAAAACAATTCTGTCGATCTCTCAAGAGCAGAAACTGGCACAGTTGCTAGGCATACTATCAGTGCTACAATAAGGTTGGTAAAGGATGTCATTCTGTTGCGTTTAGTCCGTTTTAGGAGATGGTGAATCGTGATATGAGATTGTGCCATTATCATGAATCGAAGAAAGACAGATAAATAAATGAATAAAATAATGCTTAACCCGAATGGAATCCCCAAGTATCTATTAGACGCTCATTGTCCCAAAAATTATCGTTGCAATTATTTTAGTACAAACCGTCATCATCATCTCCTCTCACAAAACTACTTGAAACAACAACACCAACACACCACCATAATAATAACATCGCAACCTCATTCATTTATTTTTGCACTTTCTTGCATTGCCACCCAAAAGTAATTGCCGCTCACCTCATATCTCTATACAGCCAAAATAGCTTGCTACCTGTGGTACGGTACAATTTTATTTATTACAGTATGAACTCCTCCTTTCCGCCTCGAGCTTCGCGCACTCTGGGCACAACGGCAACAAGCTTTCAACAGGAAAACCGTCCATTGCCGAGTGCAGCAACCAAAGATACATCTCCAGCTCTCGGGATCAGCAGCAACAGTGTGCTGATGCGCAGTCCATTTGAATCCTTGGGGGTGAATGCAGGCATGGGATTGCGTCAGCGTCGTCCCGGTGATGCCAAGGCCAACCAAAATTTGCCCCCCAAATTAAGTTTAACCATGATGAGCAACAACGGCAACAAGGCTGGCGGTGGCCTGACAGCCATGACTCCTGCCGCTACTGGTATTGCTGGATCGGCAGCGGTACCCAACTCTCATGTAAGTACCAGGACATTGCTTTTGTAGATGATGTATTCTGTACGATCTGGTGTCTCGTGAACCTTCCGTTATCACATTGACCATTGACCATTGACTGAATCTATCATGTTTTACCCATCCATCACGCGCCACATTATTGAAAATACACAGTTGATGGAATCTACCACCATGGCAACACCTAACATCACAGAAGAACATTGGGTTATTGTCTACGGTATCTCGGGGGCCGAAGAACGGAAAGAAGTAATCAATAAGTTTCGACAAGTTGGCGATATGACCTCTGTAAAAATGGGATCGCAGCACACAAATTGGATTGCCATTTCCTTCGATTCGGCACTTGCCGTAGAACAGGCACTTATTAAACGGGGCAGTCGACTTTCCAATGGACATATTTTTGGAGTGCAACGTTTGAACAATCCCCGGGAATTCTTCATGAAGGAGTTTACTGAGTTTGGTTCGGTTGTGACGACGAGTAGTAGTAGTGGCAACAAGGTGGAAGCTGACAATCCGCGTGTTTTGTTCAAAGATGATACACCAGGCAATGAAAAGCAAGTCAATACAAAGGAACTCACAGAAGACAGCATTCTCTTGACAAACAGCAAAAAGTCTGCAAGCAACAACAAAACAGTCTGCGAGATCTTCATGGCTTGGGTTTACGGCTGGTAAAAAAAGCCAGTTTGTCTCGGGACAACATGTACGGAAGGCAGCATCAGATTGCGTCAATGCCATTTCAATTCAATTCAATACAATTCAATGTCATAAAACTATGATTAGCACGCAGCGCTAATAGCAAGCCGCAAAACGATCGTAGTCCATTTTCATTGGCACTGTAATTCATAAGGATGACCGCGAGTTTCAATTTCCGCATCTTGAATTATTTCATTGGCCACGTACAGTAAGTAGTATTGATAATTTACACTGTTAGTCAAATAATTATCATTCTAGCTAGGCATAATCGGCATTGGTTGGTGTTGTAGCAACATCATTCAAAATAAGGAGAGAGATTTGACGAAACCGTTACAGTCTCAAAAGTCAGCCAACTTGAATCCTGAAAGCGGCCAGGAAAGATTGGCTCCCATCCATCTAGGTAGTTTGCCTCGCCCAACGAAAAGCAACAATAATATTGGTGACCTATCGATTCAGCTTGACCTCTACCCAATTCTACCTCTCGGTTGCTGCTGTTGCGTAGCGTACGGTCGCTGAGACGCGGGAACGTGTTCACTCCAGACCGGCTCAAAACCCTCACTGCGCAGAACATTTTGAAGGTTTATCCCCGCACGCCTCAGCTCTCTATAGACGCTGTCAGACAAGCACCCCATCTCGCAGCACTTCACACATAGATCCTTTATCTGCTTCGATCGCTCCTGTACTAAGGTAGTTTCCGATTCCCAAATTCCCTCGTTATTGCAGCTATCCTCATCGAGCGATCTATCCCAAACCAAAAGCCGATTGATGGCTTGCAACATAGTGGAAAAGGCCACATGATTAATTTGGCCAGGGTCTATCATGTCAAATGCTTGCAATGCCTTATCAAATGCGTTTTGACTCTCTCCTCGGTCTGCACGAGCACACACTTGCAGAAACGCCACAAGACAAATGTTATCCGGCTTTCTTTTGGACGACAGTTCCTTGAGATAGCTGGTTGCCTTGGCAACTTTGGTGGGATCGTGAGATCGAGCGAAAGCATTCATCAGACTTGTATACGTTATTTGAGTTGGTTCTAATCCTCTCTCTTTCATGTGCACCACAAGAGCCTCGGCCTGTTGAGAATCTCCTCTCTGTCCTAATGCCAAAAGTACGCTATTGTAGGATACAACATCGGGCGCTTCTAGCAACTCAGGATGCACTACAAGAGACGTGTAACTACTCCACGCAGCTGCTTCATCGTCACCATTTCTTTGACTGAACTCTTCCATCCATTTCAACAATGATACGGCTTCCTGAACATTCCCCGATTTACCGTAACTGCCCAATAATATGTTGAAGGACCTCAGATCTGGTTGACACTCCTTCCGTCCCGTTTCTTTGGTCAGTTCTGCCATTGTTTGCAGAATCTGCAAGATGAAATCTGTCCGTTTTTCTCTAGCCCATGCCGTCATGAGGGCATTTCCGGTTACAATCGTTGGAACAAGGTTTTCTTGTTCTGAGCCAGTACTGGCACGAAACAAATCCAGAAGGCGATGAAAATTATCGTGCGCTTTTTGAGCTTGTTTGGCATGAGCCCAGGCGGTAATGACGGTGGTAAACATGACCTCATTAGGTGTAATTGTGGACAGCATGGAACGTGATGGATTCAGACTACCACTGTTACCGCCATAGTGGGCTCCCAGCAACAGATCCAATATTGCTTGCGCTCGCTGAGCCGCTTTTCCTTGGTCGCGGTGGTGACGCTGTACCGATGAGTGAAATTCTGCTTGAGCCCAGGCATCCAAGACAATGGCAAATGTTCTCGTATTGGGCTGTATCCTCCATATTGTAGCATTTTCCAATATTGATTCCAAAATGCCTTCCACTTGATTGGCTGCTTGCACTGCCGTCATGTCTCGGAGATCTTGAGTTTGCAATGAATCATGGTTGTTCTTGTGGCTCTTATTGTGACGGCGTTTTCGTTTGCCCCCTTGCTTACCAGCCTTGACAATGGTGTCCATTATGGCATGAAACATGGCAATGTCGACAGGAATGAGTTTTTTGGTGGTGGTTGTGGTGCTGTCTTTGCTACTGTTGGCTGGAATTGTAGCAGCTGTTGCTGCATCTGGTGTAGCTTCTGCTTCGCTCCTTCTTTCATTTTGATCAGTTTGCCATTCTTTCAAGATTGTTTGAAAGATGTGCATGACTTGATTAGCGGCTTCGTAATGGCCACTCTTGTTCCATGCATTCATAAGAGTCACCACAGTCATTGCATTGGGATAACAGTGTTGCGATTGCAGCATAATATCATAAAGTTCTTGAGCCCGGCGCCCCGAATCTTTGGTCTTGGATTTGGCCCAAGCATTGAGGACAATGTTCCAAGTTTTGGTGGTAGGTCGGAGGCATTGACCATGTTTCTGTTGTGTCCACAAGAAATCTAAAATGGATTGAGCCTGGAGTGCAGCCTCTTGTCCTCCATGACACGTCGCATAGGCTTGTAAGACTACTTCGTAAAAGGACAACCGGGGTTCAAATATCGATGCATGGTGTTGCTGCTGCTCTGCTTGTTGCATGGACTCTAATAGCGAATGAGCATGTTGGGCTGCTTGTATGTTGTTCTGATTTGGATTTGACTTGGCATGTTCCATCCATGCTTCTAGAACATTAAAATAATCGTCCATACTAATAATTTTCATGGAATTATTGCTGTCATTCCTTTTGGTTTGTAAATGCTGCTGCAAACGACGGGTTTCTTGCAGTAATTCCTCTGTGGATACTCCCGACCATGGATTGCTATGAGCGTGGATACCATTAGTATCTGCACTGTTGCTACCTGGGTTCACAGTAACTTCAATTATCCTTTCCTGGCATACAGTTGAGGAGGAAGAAAAAGCTGAGCAACGTTGCGTTAAAAGCTGAGCTTTCTTCGACGTAAAACTTGTATGTTTGCCAGCATCCACCAACGACGACAAACAGGTTCGTCTCGACGGAAGGGCTTGTGGTTCTACTGGTCGCACGCCTGCTAGCGTTTGCCTCGGTGCTACCACGGACGATAACACCCTTCTTGATGTCGATCGCATTTCGGTGAGCTGCTGGATTCGTATTATTAGAGACTCCTGATAGCTAGAGCCACGAAATTCAAAAGAGCAGAGGAGAGCGATAAAAAAAGTGAATTCCTATAATTTTTACTTTGATTTTACCGTACTAATCGTACCTCGTATGTGCATTTTCGACGAAGTGCAGACCCTCTACGAAAACCCGGGTGGCTTCTGTAGGTCTGGATCCTCCAAATTCCTGCTGTAGTACTACTAGTAGTCCCAAACTCTACCACGTACAGTATTTTAGACTGGCAAGGTGTTCGGCATCGCACTCATATCTGTTACAGGTATTCAAGTCTAAATGGATCCCAAGTTGCGTTTCCTGTCTGGCTGCCCTGTGTATTTGTTTCGTCGTGCAGCACGCACCTCGAATTCTGCAGCATTGTATCCTCTACGTACTTGAGCAACCTAAACTCGTGTCAATGTTGGTGGATTGCCTCTTGTTCCATAGGTGCAATACAAAAAACATTCGTCTCGGGAAGACTGGCTTCTCCCAAAAGCTCGAAGTCTCCACAAATGTCACCATCTGCAGCTGGTCCCAATTCCATTCCCCTACGCCTATTCCGGAGAACATAGGTTTGAAGGCATTGTCGACTTTGAAAAACGCCTGCCACAATTCTCAATTCTGGTTCTTTCGTTTTCTCTGTCGTGTCTCCCAAGACCACAAAGTGTCGAACAGGCCCATCTACTCCCGATAGGCACCCCAGAGGTACCAGTTTGCGTCCTTCTTCGTCCAGTCGGAACGCCCGAATGCTGCTTTCCGCTCGTGCCAACAATGGCACTTTGGTGTCACCTCGATTGGCAACCAGCAAGGTTGACCCATCCTTCGTCACATATAATTCACTGGCCAATTGCAGTGCTATGCCAACCATATTATCATAGCATGATTCTGTTCTTCCATCATCATCACTTGCAGTAGCATTGCTCTCTAGCGTGGAAACATCTTGCCAGCATTGACTTGCATCCATGATCCCCTCTGCATCAATACTGTAGATCTGTAGTCGATTGATAGATTCGTATAAAACATACAAATATTTTCCATTGGGATGAACAGCGACTTTGCGAGCTCGCTGGTGACATTTCAAGACGAGGTTGCTAATGGCCCTTTGAAACCAACCGATGATCGGATGCGGAGATAAACACCTCAAAATAGAAGTAGGTTGTTTGGAAGTTGGAAGACCTTGCTCATTGACTGCATACGTAAAGATACAATCTTGAGAAGGGTCCACGGTCAATAAATACTTTTGGTTGGGTCCGTACGTGACATGATGCAAGGATGGCAAACCGGGAAAGCCATCGTTCGGCTTGGTGGTTCGTCTAGTACCAGGCACGACTTCGGGAGTATCCATAATGCAACATGGTTCCTTAATAGCTGTTTCTTCACTGGTGTCGAAAAAGACTATTTTTCCATCATTGTGATGGGCAATCACCAAGAGGGATCCATCAGAACTGAAGGTAGCATGAGCCGCATGATATCCTCCCGTCGATGCGGGTATCCCGAGTTGTGTCAAAAGACCCGTCTTCTCGTGGATGTTAAATGTCGTCACACAGGCTTCCTGGGCGTTCCAATAGGATGTAAGTGCATATAAAAGTGGCAGAGTAGGATGTCTTGAAATCCATTCTGTTGCAATGCCGTTGTATATTCCCTCTTTCAAATTCAGTGTATTAGGAGCCACGGGAGAAACATCTTGGAGAATGGTAACGAGGGCACCAGATTTGTTGTCCACTTCAACAACTAAGATTCTATTCGAGTCTGTGCCAAGGTAGAAGATGGATGTCATCGCCTCTTGAAAAAATGTATTGTAGACTGTGGTAGTCTACTACTTTTGGATTAGTACATTTTTTGGTCATGTACGCAAATAGTAATGTTGTAGTTATGATGTACTAGTAGTCTACTACTAGCTACAGCTTGTAGTACGTACATAAATTTTTCAAACCTGATTGGCTCGCACACTCGCTCTTTACTCTCTCTCCTATTACTATTTTACTCGTGTATCGAAAACAATACGAATATCTAAATTCTGCCCATGGTTATAGGCTGTGCTACCGTTCAACTGAAAAGTACTTATCGAAAGCAACAATGAACTTCAATAACTAAAACTCCTTAGTTGCGATCAGGGCTTCTTACGTTTCTGATGGCAAGCTTTCCAGTTATATCATTGATACCTCATCTATAACCAGTGCAGCATTCCATTTCATTTCTAAGAGGAAGCCAACCTTCTGCCATTTGTATTAAATGCGCGTTCTGTGACGAAAATAATGATTTGGCGGTATTTCTTTGCATGGTGCGCTGGTGGAATTGATCACAATATGATTGTGTACCATGATTCTTCGACAGCACACGCATTGTCCAATGTTGACCCTGGCTAAATCATCTCTAAGGTTTAAGAGACACACACGTACAGGATTCAGTACAGACAGCCAACAAGATCCGTTGTCGCTAATCCGCGTCTCGTAGATAGTGAAGTGGATTGCATGAAAACGTTTGCTACTCTCAAGTCTCAAGTTACTTGTCGTTCCATTGATTGTTGCATTTCACGCATTTGTAAAAGATACTCACTGCGGCAATAAGAATATAAAAAGAAAAGAGTAGAAACGAAGAATGATTTAGTCCAGACTAGCATCAACTGTATTCAGTCTAATGAGACACATGCGCTACAACGTCTGCTTTGATATCAAATCTCAACACACTTCAACAGCAAATAACAGACGTACTCGGTTCATCGGCACTCCGAATTTGAATCTGTAAAAAATAGGCTTCATTGTGACTGCACAAAGGACAAACAGCTGCCGTCCGGTCCACATTCTCCCACGCCGTGGCACCTCCCAAAATATCATCCACCTGCTTGCGTTTGGGAAAGGTCTTCATGGCTTGAGGTGCCTTGATACTGGAAGAATAAGGACACGTCGAGCAGTAAAAATGACTGGACGGGCCACTGCGAATTTGCAGCAATGTACCATCGAGAGGGCAGAATAACATGGTGTCTACGTAGACGCTCACTGAATGAGTATAGTCAATCGGAATTGAAAGGTTTTTATTCTGGTTATTACCAGGTACAGACAAAAATAGCCGGGGGGATTTTGACAAGCCCACAAACTTTAATCAAAGTAATTAAGACGTCTTCTTTTCAGATTTTTTGTTTGAAGTTCATCTCACTGGTTGTGATAGCGGAAATTTGGCCAGACAGACGAAAGTTAGGGTTCACATCATTGGGGTTAAATTTAGATATGGACGTGCTCTCCTGAACTTGCTTACGCTAGAAGACAAGAGTCTAGTCTAGTAGAGCTACTATGTAGCTCTTCTGCCTTCCACGTACCCGAGCACCAGTAGTTATCAGTAGAGGAGTAGCAACTCATAGTAGTAGAGAGCTCACTCTCCGAGTCTTTTGACATACTATACAGACAATTTATAAATATTTTACGTAGCATCCAAAACCCTAGTTGGTTTCTGCTCTTTGCCCCCTCGTCCACTGAATGCCGGGCAAACAGGACCTAATGCATGCATTTGTTTGTTGTGCAAGTTGTGACCCAGTGCATAAATACTTGGTCAGGAGGCTCAAACATCGTCATCGGCAAAGCCAAAGAATGTTGGTTCTAGAGTATCCTTCTCGATGTCATCAACGGCATTACGCGCTTGGTTGCTGGCTGTTGGCGCGGCTGTCGTCCCAGTCGAGGTTGTGGGGGCTGCTGTTGCTGCAGTGTTAGCAGCGGCGGTGGGCGCCACTGTTGCTGTAGTGATAGTAGCGACGGTGGGGGCGTTTGCTGCGCCAGCAATGGTGGGGGCTGTCGTTGTGCCACCGCCAGCGACGCTAGGAGCCGGTGTTCCAAAGGGAATAGTGGGAAACAATGGCAGTCTTCCAACAGGACATGCCCTTTCAAAGAAGGTTGGGAAATCCGTTTCTGTAGGCGTAGAGTTTCATTAAATGCATTAAATTTATTATTGGTCAGTCAACAGCATTTGCATACAACATTACAAACCGTGATTATATCAGATGGTTATTTGATACTTACCAATATACTGTCTGTTTCTATTTCTGTTTCCGCGCATCATCCTGCGACCTTTGCTTCCCTTGCTACCCTTGGATCCCCTATGGGTTTATGGTACAAAGTGACAAAGAGAGAGGTGAGAACATATCGACCTAATGGACGCACTTTAAAATTGGAAACAAACATGATAGAATAGACAGCAATGAAGTACAGCAATAATGCAACAAAGGACGTACTTGGACCCGGAAATTCTACTCTTGGTCCTGGCCTTGGAGCGAGGAGGAACAAAAATAATAATGTTATCAGGCGGTTCATCATCGATACTTCCTGTCCCGCCGCCATTTTGTCGTCCAGCACCAATGGCTTCTCGAATTGTAGGTGCATTAGTTGGCATCGCACTAGTTGAGGGCGCATTCGATATGGTAGGCACCAAACTTGGAGCGCTCGATGGTGATTGAGTGGGTACATTAGTTGGAGATGAAGATGGTTGTTGGGTGGGTGCGTTAGTTGGAGGCGACGAAGGGACGTTGGTAGGCGAAGCAGTGGGCGATCGAGTAGGTGCATTAGTGGGAGTTGAAGAGGGTTGTTGGGTGGGTGCGTTTGTCGGAGATGACGTAGGGACATTAGTAGGTGCAGCAGTCGGTGAATTCGTTGGATTTTCCGTGGGAGAACTTGATGGCACCTGTGTTGGAGCTTTGGTCGGAGACGCCGAGGGCACTCCGGTAGGAGAAGCAGATGGTTGTCCAGTGGGTGAATTAGTTGGAGAAATACTAGGTACGCCTGATGGCGCAGATGACACTGATGGCATGTTCGAAATTGTTGGAGTTGAGGATGGAGCCGCAGAAGGCTTAATGGTAGGAGATAGCGTTTGTTCTGTAATAGGAAAAATATACCAGAATTCATCTTCAGACGATATTTCATAATACTCCAAGGAAAACTCGAACAAAAAATAAATTGGTACTTACGACGACGCATTGGCTTCTTCCGGCGCTTGGCTCCTTTAGATCCCTTGGACCCCTTGGACCCCTTAGATCCTTTAGAACCCTTTGATCCTTTCGAGCTAGACTTGCTGTTCTTGGACCCTCGAGAACTATAATAGGCATCATCGGTGTAGAAAAAGTCGTCAGCATTGTATTGATATTGCTGCACCATTATCCCATGGTTCATCCTTCCTGCCCGTCCTCCTTGATAATTTCTTGTGACGTCTCCTGTTCCTCCTGTAGGTCCATTGAGATTCAGGCTGTTTCTGGCGAGAAATTGTTCGCGATCATCTGGAGTAACCATAATGCGGTGGCGTATACGGCTCCGATTGTTCCTATAGGAATGTCGCCTTGCATTCAAAAAGAGCTCACGATGGCGTTGAATGGCTTCTGCCTCTTCTTCATTGAAACTATGCCGCCGAGCATCGGCACTCGTCGACAGAACGAGAAGCATACACGCTGCCAGAAATACCGATGTCAGTTGTCTCATGATCATGATGGACAGGTATTTGTTTTGAATGCAAGGTAGGAAATTGCAAAAGTAAAACTTTCCTATTTGCGGTAATTAGTTGTCTTTCCTGTTTTACCTAAAGGTCTAGCTCAGTCGACGAAATTGAGCAAGGCAATGTCAAGTGCTGCCCAACCGGATCTAAATTTCTGATTTCTCGTGCGTTGATTTGCGGTCAGTTTCTTCGGATTTTTGTGGATTTTTGAATTTGGCCGGCGCTCTTCCTGCCGACTTGCCTTTCTTGGTAATTAGGATAGCCGTGAGGCGCGTCCAAATCCATCATTTTAGTTTGTCGACCCAGACTACCAGCATCGTAATAATCGTTATATTTTTCCATTATTTATTAATTTGTCCTACCAGCACAGATAGCAACTCACGACGAAATAGTCGTAGCAAGACGATATTGTTCCTACCTGCACAGTGGCTCTTTGTTTGAGTAGCTAACCAAAGGACAGGTATGATAGCAGCTGCAGGAGCTTGCCCGCACCCCAACACCCAACACATAACACATAACCCCAACTGCCCATTTGGCTATTGGCTTTGTTCGAGCCTGAATCCTGAAATACGGATAGATGAATGACTTCAAAATGCCAAGTCGCTGTAAAAAATATTCTTTACTGGATTTCCATATTCGCATCTTGACATTGGAAGCATTCCGAGCAGCTGCTATGGTGCTTGCCCATAATAAAGGAGGCTACTAAGATTCTTTCGTGACCTGTTACGAGACACATCCGTAGCCTATAGCATGTTACTCTTCATACTACATTTGAAAAGAGGATATTGCTGATGGACGATGATTAACGTCCACTAAAATGGACGCTATCATACGAAACGCACGCGTTGCCGTAATAACACGAGTTGAAACTACAAAAAAATCTTGTTGGAGCATTGGATTTCAGTAAAGTTTACTACTGCTATTCATACAAACTTCTCCTAACGCAAATCGACTGGTAATCCCATTTTTTCTAGACGATCCTCCAGTGTTGTTCTCTGCTTCATTCCATACCTTTCGCGGTCACCGGGAAGAACTTGTCCAAGAGTGGATCCTTCGGCGCGTTCGAGATTTTCAGTGTCGAGGCCTTGAACGAGAGTCTGCTTCTCCAAAGCTGCAATGGTCCTTTTCAACAGCCTCTTTTCGTTACGTCGATGGCGCACCGCCATTCGTTGATTGTAAGAAAGCAACCGAAAGAGTCCCTTGTCCTTAATCATGGCAGCATCCTCTTCCTCCGTATTAGGGTACTTGCTCAATTGTCGTTTCACTGCATCAATGACTGACGTCAACACAGCTGCTTCATTGGCGGGGGAAATGGTCCGCGAGTAGTCAAAGTCCGCCAGTGGCTTGCCACGCGTGTCTTCTGGTGTCATTTGCATCAAGCGTAAGAATTCCAACATTTCTACAGGGTATCGGTCGGCATAGCAAGGGAAATCAACGGTATTGTCGCGTCCAACTATATTCAAGAATTCCAGCTTTTCTTCTGCCAAGGGATCCACAGGAATACTGTCATCGTTCAGTTCCTCCACAAAGGAAGCCGTGCGAGGCGCAATGGATACAGTGACATCCACAGAATTGTAAGGATTACGCTCCACGGCAAAGCCATACAATAGCAACAGCTCAGCGTTGGACTTGGGTCCATACGATATGTAGATCTGTTCCATTCTGCGGTACCCACGATCGGCAAAGAGAATTACTTCTTCTTTTCCAGTCTTGAAGAGCCAATCTCCAGCTTGACGGGCGTCAATGTACGCCTGAGAAAAGGGGGAATGATTGATCAAGTCTGCGTAGGGCACCATGGCCAAAGTCTCTCCCTGTTGGAGACTGCGCAAACGAATGGCACGAGAAAAGAGATTGGTAAACGCCCAGATCCAATTTTCGTACGTAAAGTGCTATCGAAAAGGTTCAGGAGAGGTTAGCAAAAAATAGCAATCGTCAACAAATAATAATAAACAAAATGTAGACCAAATCATGAATACAAATTAGTACCTCTTCGGGGAACCGCTCCGGAAATCGTTTGATGAGACCATTTTCGCCTCCCAATAAGGCGTCGTACTCGCGCTGCAATTTCATTTGTAAACTCTTGGTAGCTGCAATGATAGGTGATCCAATCAGAAAGTCCAAATCCTCATCGGACCACGTAAAGGTAGGATTGACTTCATCGACTTCGGGCAAGACTCCAATGTAGGGTTTCCAAAACGATTTATCGCCCAAGACGTATTTTTCGTGAATCAATTGGCAGGCAATGGCCAGATATTCATTAATTTCAGCGGGCAGGGCATCTTTGCCAAGGGCCTTGCGGGCTGATGCTTTTGTCAGACACAATTCAATGGGACATCGCAGTAATTCGTCACCGTCATTAATATCTTTGCGAGCCAGCAGTCCTCGCCCGGACGATTCATTGGTGATTTCGTCCTTGGTCTCGGTAGAAATAGCCATGGGATGAGGAGCTTCTCCCCACGAGGACTCTTCTCTCAGATACACGTCTCCTTCTTCTTCCAACCATTTGATTAAATTGCCGTTGGCAGTGATTTTGGGATCTCCCTCACCTTTGCGTTTTCCTAGGAGGCCTTGCATTTTCATATCCTGTTCCATTTGACCGGGAATCATACCAGTACTCTCGGCGAGAGCTTTGGACCACTCGGCGTCACCACCGTCTCCTGCCATTTTGTAAATTGTAGGCTTGATGGCTCTATCGGTGTTTGCAGGGAGAAAAGCACTGACCGAGGAAAAGGCAGAGCTGCCGACGAGCAGCAGAAACTGCGATGATATTTTGGATCTCATCTCGAATACAATGCAATGTTATACGTTTTGTTGTTTCTAGACTTGATTAAAGTAGCTGAATAATTAGCATTTCTTTCTTATTTTTTCGTCCTCGTGAATACTCGGTTATTTAGTGTCTTATGTTATTATCGTGAATGCAGATTTGGATGGAGACTAAAAAGAATGTTGTAATTGTGATCTGGTGCACCCACCTTTGTTCGTTGTTGAAGTACGATTATTGGATAGGTCAATAAAAGCCTGGGTGACTGTCAATAATCGTGAAGAGCTGTAGATAGGGTTAATGTTGTATCATTTTTTTTTGTCCACGAGCGAACGCTACCGCGTTCTCTCGACTATGCCAGCTCTCTAGGGATACGTTTGGCTAGGTAGGGTGGTTTGGAGAAACTCGGCAATTTACTAGGGCCGACCTTTTCTCCGTTCCGAGGCGCCCGGGTGAGAGGGCAGACCGCTAGGGTTGCTCTCACACTCGGGTAGCCAA
>Ga0210036_1000970_pt1 | contig 32828 bp, 18 predicted proteins | sample CryGeymeta201515_FD_185469 | JGI IMG/M metagenome (GOLD analysis project Ga0210036, IMG submission 185469) | Groundwater microbial communities from Crystal Geyser aquifers in Utah, USA - Crystal Geyser metaG 2015-15 (SPAdes) (version 2) | ecosystem: Environmental > Aquatic > Deep subsurface >...
CCGCCCGATTGGCTACCCGAGTGTGAGAGCAACCCTAGCGGTCTGCCCTCTCACCCGGGCGCCTCGGAACGGAGAAAAGGTCGGCCCTAGTAAATTGCCGAGTTTCTCCAAACCACCCTACCTAGCCGAACGTAGCCCTAGAGAGCTGGCATAGTCGAGAGAACGCGGTAGCGTTCGCTCGGCAGAGATTATCTTTGAGTTCGAACCTTAATCATGGCAAGTTTAAGACTTTAGCGCGTATTTGCTCAAATCCGCTAAAGCGTGATGACGTGTCCTGGAAACTGTTAATAAGATCTTGTGAACCAATCTGGAGAGACAACAATCGATTTCGGACTTGCATCAGCGTAGTCTACAGAAGTCTGTCTTGGCACTCGTGCATATTGATTACACATAGGACAGCTGAGAATTCGAAAGCGTAGTATTCAAAGTTGCAGTAGAAGAAGGATCGTCAAGAATAATTTTCTCACTCGTTGAAAAAAGTGAAAAACAGCAAGCCAACGATTTTCCAAACGTTTCAATATGCCGGGTATCATGTTGAATAGTTTGAGCCGTTACTCGCCTCTTTCGTCGGGCAGATCTATGGGTGTGAAACAAGGTCGACGAGATAGTGTGTCCTCTGCGACGAGCTCCGCGACTAGCAGTAGTCGACGAACGAGTCCCACGAGCAGTCCGTGCAGCATTCCCAGAGTGATTTTTTCACAAGGACAATCGTCAAAGGGTTCCACGAGAATAGCTCAGAGGTGGCAGTCAACATTTTCACTGGCACTCGAGACGAACGATGCAGAGAAATGGGGCCATTTTGTCGACATTGAATCAGAGCTATAATTTACAGTGTCACGTGTCACGGATAACAATTGCTGCGGCACTCCTGCAATTTCTAGAAAGTCAAGGACCAGGCTAGGTTAATCGCCAAAGCAACGATGTTGTGTGGCCGATCATGTTCAGTCCCCCCGCATACATGTTGCATTTAGTACAAACAAACTTATAATAGCTATCCATCTAAGCAAAATAATACAATAATGACCACTATTGTCTGCATTATATCAGAGCTCATCCGACTGCTGTGTGTGTATGTTGAGCACCTCGCCTTTGCTGTTCACGTGAACAACTTCACGAACGACACGAATCACGTATTCTTTACGGCCTCGATGATGCTCACCCGGCAGTTCATCATGAATGACTACAGGAACGTGAATCTCTGATCCAGCATTTTTCTGCGGCGAGGCTATACTGCGTGCAGCGGGAACCGTAAAGACGTACATTCCGTAGAATCCGAAAGCAAAGAAGACCAGTGCCAAACACAGCAGGAAGAGCACAGAGGCGGACGCCGCGAATTGGTTTTCCACAATCCATTTTTCGATCACGGTAGCTATTCCGTCCTTTACAGGGTCGCCTACCCGTTTGGCAGAACGAAGTCTTTGAAGATGCTTTTTCAGTTCTGCTGCTTCCGGTGTCCCGTCTAACAGGGCCTCTAATTTTTCTTGATGGTTCCGATCCGCGGCAATCTTGACGGATTTCTTACGCTGATCGGCCAGCACTTGATCCAAGATACGATAAAAATGAGCCACCGGTGCCTCGCCTTCCAGAGGTTCAGTGCTAGCTTTCGTGGTTTGGGGTTCACCACCCTCTGTTTCAGGCAAGCTGTTGTCGTCTTTGTCCTCTGGGACATCTTCAAAGTCGAGAGAGGTTGCGGTCCTTCGTTTGGACTGATCTTTGAAAGGAAGAGAGGATAAATCTTCAATATCCTTTTTATTGCTGTCATCGTTGCTGTCATTCGCAGTACTTTTAGCAGGTCGCTTGCGGTCGACCTTGAAAGCAGGCAAACGGCCGGGGTCGCTGCAAAATCTGGCAGGCTGGTCGAGTTTGAAGCTAGAGAATTGACGCTGCTTAGTAGCCATTGCTCGTTTCGAAATGCGTTCCCTCAGATATCCCACATCAATATCTTGATGATATATTCCGTTCTTTTTAGAGGCTTTCTCTGCAGTATCTTCTTCTCCTTCGCTGTCGCTTTGTGCAATGGTAGTGGGAATGACTCCCTTTTCTGGCGGAGATGTAGCTGCTATGGAGAGTCGTTTGGATTCGTCATCTTCCTCGAAGCCCAAAACAACACTTCCTGGGATGTTAGGATTGACGTCGATTATTTGCTGCGCTTCTTCGACGGATTTTTTAATTACACCCATAGCACTTAAAATGACTTCTTCGACAGTTGCATTGGGATCCCTGAACAAGTAGGCATCATTGTAAATTGATTTTTGATATTGGTCTCTCTCCTTTCGTTGTAATGCCGCTTTTTGGTTAATGGCTTCTCGCTCTTTGGCAACGGTGTAAATGGCAGCATCCTCCATTTCAAGGGCATGACAAAGATACGCCGCTACTTCGGCCATGGCAACCGTAGTAGCTGGGTCGTTGGCCAGTTCCACACCCGACCAAAGAAGATCGTAAAAGTCATGAATCAATTTCTTGTTTTTGCCCATGGAAGCGGCATCGACGATGCGGCATCCCACTACACCCAGGTGCTCCAAAAAAGCTTTGAATTCAGGAGTACTGTCATTGAAAAAGGAAATAGAATTAGGAAAGTTTGAGATGCACGAAGAAATCAATAAGGACCACATTTTCTGCTCACACAGTACTTACTGTAATGCTTCACTGAACTTAATAAAACAAGCAATGCCATCCATAAGAGCCTGTTGTGATTGTTCGCTGCTGGCCACATCTACCAAGTCTCCTCCGACTCGTACAACTTTGTGACGAAAGGTGGATCCACGTTCTGTACTCACAATGACAGCAATTAAATGATGGATGCTGGCACTAACAATGCGGAACCAATCCTTGAGACGTTGCGGTGATACTTGTGAGAGATAATCTGCAATGCCTGCCAATAAACTGGGCAACACCACATTTCTGGTCAACTCCAACGACGGAGATAAAATTGTGCCGGTGGTTTTCAACGTGATACCTCCTGCAAGCTTCAAGATTCCCAGAGTGCTGGACAAGGCAGATTGACCGAGACGGTCCGTTAACGAAGGTTGCGGCCGCGGGGCTGTCGGTGTTTTGTTGTTCCGTCGGTTGGCGGCTCCATTGTTACGGGAAGGAGCCTTCACAGACCCCATTGAAGCAGAAGCAGATTCCGAGGCCAGGTTTCGAGGGGCCCAGGAAGACGCCACAGTTGTTGGTTCGTCTAAAGAGGCATCAGCACCTTGCGAAAATACGCTCTGCTGCTCCCGTTGTTCCGTAGCCGTAGCTTGTCCGTCCATCGACTGCTGCTGCTGCTGCTGTCCTTTTTTGTTTCTCTCGGTTGTCTCATTCTTTTTGGTTGAGGTATTCATGTGGCTACCATCTTCCCCGTAGCCCTTCCAAGGAAATTTCTTTTCTTGCTTGTCTACCAGTGACATGATTAAGAATGTTGACGCGCTCAGTAAGCGTTTGAATTCATTCTAACATCTCTATCAGCAGCAGACGAAAGAGATGACGAGCTGTTCAGAGGAGTAAAGATAGAGGGGCACCAAGCGAAGAGGAGGCATCATTCACTCGACTGCTGATACTGGTACGGCAGCTACTAGTAGCGCTGTGGTGCAGTAGCGTTGAGGTATTTTTCTTTTATTTCATACGCACATTTCTTCGTTTTTTTTAGGTCGGGATGATGTCGTCACCAACAGACAACTGCACAAACTGCTTTGTCCGAGACATGCATGCATAAAAAAATCAGACGAGAATTAACTAGCTACTCTACTGGACTACTTGGAACCACGATCCAGTATTCAACTTCGAACTTGTCAGCCAGATACAAAGGACGTACGTTACAATAATAATTGCAGGGTATTCTCAAAAAATAACTTGTGCCTTTTTTTAAGAGAGGAAGGCGTCATCCTCGATTGTCCACCACTATTCCTATGAAGTAGCGTTGACTAGGTCATCAGTGTCAAATTCTGCTGCGAAGGCGCAACGGAATGAATCCAAAAGGAAAGCTAAATAATATCGTCGGTTTTTCCTGCGACATTATCATTTCGACTGAAACCGTCACCGCGACCGAATCTAAACACCGAAGCAAAACACTTTCATCTGGCACAGAGGTGATGGTGAATGTTACTCTGGTCGTATGCTGATAACCTACGGTATTTTTAGTCTAGGTCTCTCTAATGATTGAAATTATTACAATGGATATAATTTTATCATAGGCGTGCATATTTATTTATTTTTATCCTAAAAAGCCTCCAAGATGTGGGCGTCTAGCACTTGAAGTTGGCAATAGCCTTCAATTCAACCTTGTTGACGCGTTCTGCAAATCGAATGGAACACAAGCTTTCGTGAAAGTGAGCTGCATGAGGGTTGCAGCAAACAATTGCTAGAGTCTTGGAATTGCCACCAAGACTATTCTTTAGAAGGAATGTCAACTTGCTCTCGCGGTAGGGAATTTGGTTGCTCCCCGCTTGCAACTTTTCAATGCAATTCGACAAGACACTCAAAGACTTGTTGATATTCTTAGTCTCGTTCATCAAGTCACCACCGACAACATCGTTGGCCCCTGATTTGCCGAGACGCTCACTCCCTGCCAAATCACAAATATTCAATTTTCCGACACGCTTGATTCCTCCTTTAGTGATACACTCAAAGTGAAGGGTAAAGACCATGTGCGACCTCGAACTTTCCGCGTTGGACTGAGTTGCTTTGACGCAACGACGAGATTGAGCCAACGAGAGGACTTCCATGACTTCAGATTCACAAGACGCGGGAAAGACAACGTTTCCAACGAGTTCTTGAGAAGTTAATTTCAAAGGAATTTCTTTTCCATCAGGACCACTATCTGTAGCGAGGAGGTCCCGAACCTGCTCGTTGTAGATCTCGAGCAACTCCACAGACATTTCCACCTTGTTGGCTCCCTTGGATATCTCTTCTATCTCACGCTTGGCAGCAAACATTTTATTCACTGCTCGGGTTATGATGCCTTCATTACCAGGTTCTCCAAGCATAGTGTAGGTCTTTCCAGATCCTGTGATGCAAATATAAATGAGATTGAATAGGATTAGCAATATCGCCTGAAAATTGCGTAACGATAGGAAGGCGCTGACACAGTCAAACAAACAAAATGACCTTACCCGTCTGTCCGTAAGCAAAGATGCAAGTAGGGTATCCATCAATAGCACTCTGAACCAGAGGTTCAACGGATTCCCAAACCTCGTCCTGTCTACTGTTGGAACTAAAGACATTGTCGAAAGGAAAGCGCCAGGTTTTGCGTCGTTCACTGAGTCCACCCCGGTCTTTGGCAGGTTCTTTGATCTCTATGATTCTCTTGGTAAGATCATCGCTTTCACCGGATGTGGTCCGCGCTTCCAACTCGCCTGGAAAATAAAAGGGACTTTCCATATCGATAGATTCCTTCTTGTTTCCGCGCTTTCCTCGGGTAGGCATAAGAGCAGCATCAGCCTGGAGCTTTTCTTCTTCGCCAGGAATGCTTGGTCTCACACGCACAAAGACGCGAATATTTCCGCTAAGTTGAGTGACACGATTGTGGAGTTGCGCACGAATTCGATCACCAGCCGATAGCTTGCGGAGGAGCTCGTCTTCTCGTTCGTCGCTGGTACTTAAACGTTCGACAGCATTCTCCAACTTCCCGTTGGTCTCTAAAAGCTTTTGCTCCAGTTCCATGATTCGTTCGTTTTGCTGACGAGCATTCTTGTTCTTGGTTTCTTCGGTATAACGAAGCTTTGCTGTTGTAGCTTCCAAGGCACTTGATAGTTCTGCGAGACTCGCCTGCACTTCCTTCTTTTCCTTAGCAAAATTCTTCTGGGCTGTTGCAAAGGATCCTTGAAGGTCGGTTATCTGCTTGTATTGGTCTAATTTGATTTGTTTCATTTCATTCAGTTCCTGTCGTACAGATTCAAGTTCACCAAAAGTTTCGGCCTTTCCATCACGAAGAGCATTAATGCGCTCAACAAGATCGTTAACAGAGGTCTCTCGCGTCTGGATTTCCTTTTGCAGTTGATTCTCTAGGTCCGTATTTTTTGCCAGCGCATCCTGTAGCTGAGATTCCGAGTCACCAAGCTTACTCTTATAGGTTCGGAGCTCCTCTTCGGTGTGTTGAATCTCTGACTCAAGTTGGGTTCTGATCTCTGCCATTTTATCGAGCTCCACTTGCAGTTTGTCATTTTCGCTCTCATTTTCTTTCATGGTGGTCAGCTGAGCATTGAGATCTTCAATTGCCTTGGCATCGGCTTCGTTAGTGGAGAGCATCTCCCGTGCTTCTTTCAGCTCGTCCTCGAGGATTTTGACTCGCTCCTCGAGATCCTTCTTCTCTTGCTGCAAGGTTACAACCTCGCCTTGAAAGTCTCTCACCTTCTGGGAAAATTCTTTGTTGGCAGACTCTAAAGTAGATTCGAGACGAGTACGCTCGGCTTGAAATTCTTCTCCTTCTTTGGTTAATTTGTCCTTTAGATCTGACACTGTAGATTCCAGAGTCATCTTGACCCTCTCCAATTCTTGTCTTTTTGTACGTTCTGCTTCCAGCGCCTCCTCATTTACCTGGTTGGCAGTCATGTGGAAGACTGCTGCATCGGAAAGACGACGATCTTTTTCAATGTTGGAGAGCTTTTGCTTAATTTCGTTCAGCCCATTCAAGATCTCAGGGTTTGATTGACTGTATTGTTGCTGAGACGAGGACATGTCTGACATTTTGCTGGTTGACGATTTGGCTCCAATAGAGATCTGTTCTTCTGAGTCGAAAGATGGTTGTTCGCCCTCGTTCTGATTGTTGTTATTTTCACGATCATCCATGTTAAAGTTGCGACAATTCAAAGAGTTGGGAGAATAAATGAGCAATCGACCATTGTTCCTCGCTTCTTCAATGCGGCTATTGCGACTTTGCTCTTCAGCCTCCATCCGTTCCTGTTCGCGACGCTGGTTAGCCTCCTGATCTGGAGGCGAAAAGGCGAGAGCCATGCCTTGCTCTTCGGAATTAGAATCCTCTGTGCGAGTCTTTTTCTTTTTGGCCGAACGTGTCAAGGTAGGAGAGAATGCTTTGCGTTCCTGTGCAACCTGTCGACAATAGAGAAAATAGATCATGGTTATTTCGTCTGATAAACAGAAGAGTCAAAATCGGATAAAATTTCTGCGCGTACCTTCCAGTAAGGAGTGGGAGACAAGACGGGCAAAGGAGGAATTCCCGCTTTACGTTTGGGAGGACTTGTCAATTGCTGTCGCTTGTTTTCTTTGCAGGTGGTGATCGTATCATTGTCATCGTTACTATTTTGTTTTTTGATTGTGCGTTCTTCCGACATTGCACGAGAAAGCCGACGGCGCTTGACATTTTCACGGGTAACTCGAGTGGAAGATCGGCAGTTTCGAGGCAAGGAAAGACGTTCCCGACGTTCCTTTTCTCTCCTTTCCTGTTCAATTCTTTCGGCCCGCTTTTCCGCTGCTGAACGAGAACTAGCAAGAGGCATTTTGTATTGTGCTTTCGTTTCTTTTGTTTCGTTTGATCGATGGATTGCTTCTTCACTTTAAAAGTCTGAAAGGATAGCTGATCACACTGTAATGATCTACCGTGGTAATAATAATATATAAAACGAACGATCAAATAATACTAAAAAAGTGCTCTTATTAGTGCGCAAAAAGTGAGGACGAACAAACGAACAAAACGGCTAGTAGCAAGTGCGCGTCCGCTATGACTTGTTTTGAGACAGATTTGCGTCCAAATACTCTGGTCCCTAAAATTGCGTAAATCAGATCTTTCTGCATCGCAACATAGAGTACCAGGTACCTGGTACCAGTTACCAAACAACATGAGACAAGCATAATAAAAAAGGCCGTCTTTAACTTCACAACAGACGACTCCCTTGTTGCAATCTACTGAATTCAATAGGAGCAGCTATCTAATATGTCCTTTCCACCCCCACCACCTCCACCTCCGCCACCGCCCGGCAGCAATATCCCAACTTACCCTGGTCAAACATCAAGGTACCCTAATTTGACCCATGGCCCCTCCAACAGCAATGCCAGTTCACTGCAACAAGGAATAAACAATTTGCATATCTCGCAGCCACCACACAACGGCAATCATCAACCCCGTCCTTCTCCATCGGCACCGATGATGGATAATTATCAGCAACAGCAACAGCAACAGTTTGTTCCTCCAGCACCTTCCAATCTAGGATATGGAGCTCCACCACCACCGCCCCCTGGACCACCGGGAGGGCCTCCTGGGCCACCGACACAACAGCAGTTCAGGCCACCAGTCGCTTCCTACCCAGCGCCGCATGGAGCTCCTGTTTATCCACATCAGCCGCCACCAATGCAGCAGCAGCAGCTACCACCTCCACCAGCACCCGGTAGAATTCAGCAACAATACAATACTCAGCCTCCCAACACTTATCCAATGAGGCCTCATCCCCCGGGTCCTCCTCCTCCTCCTGGATCTACCATGTCACGGCCAATGCCGCCGCCTCTACCTCCCCAATTTGAAAGTCAGCAGCAGCAACGACAGCCACCACCACCACCTCATCCAAACGCGTACGGATACGGTGGAGGTATGCCACCTGCACGACCTCCTGGCAGTCAATCAATGCCACCACCACCACCACCACAACAACAACAACAACAAGCACAACAATATGGACAAGTGCCACAACAAGAACAGCAACCAAAAATTGATCCTTCGCAGATTCCTCGTCCACCACTGTTTACTCGTCCTAACGACGATGGTCCACTGCCTATTTATGCCACCAAAACTGCTGCAGCTCAAACTAAGATTTCGCCACCTCCTCCTGCAGATTCCAGGTACCTTGTCTATGACGATGGATGTGCTTCTCCTCAGTTGTTAAGAAGTAGTCTTTATAGTATTCCCGCAGATCGAGGAACGTGGCAAAGAATGGGAGAAATTGATATGGCAGTCCTCTGCTCTCCAATGGCATTGCCTAGTCAGGATTATGTTCCTACCATGGGTCCTCAACCAGACGATAACGACAATAATCATCCCCCCGGTGGAAGCAGTCACGAACAAGCACCTCTGGATCCTCAACGTATTCCTGTGATTGCGGGTATTCCGGATCCAACCAAAACCAACAGCAAAACCAACGGGAACAGAGGACTCTTTGCCCCTCCTCCACGATGTCGGAGTTGCTCGGCGTATGTCAATCCGTACTGGATCATCGATACCAATACGTGTAATTTCTGTGGCACGAAAAACACGCATACCGATTTTGATACCCTGTGTTTGCAAAGGGGGACCGTAGATTTTACCGTTGATGGGCCGTACGTGACTCGGTCGTCGCCCGTCCAGCCCATCTTTTTGTACGCACTGGACTTGACGTGTTCACATGTGGTCGATTACGTGGAAATGTTGGAACAGGTAGGAATCGACTTTGCACATCATTTTCAACGGCAACCAGCCCATCAACAATTGCAACAACGCTGGCAGGCACAAGAAAATAGCAGCGGCAGTAGTCGTAACAACACTGGTAGCGACGAGGCGGCGACTTTACCATTGTTACAACAACAGCGCCCTCGCATTGGTATTTGTTTCGTCGCCTCGTCGGGGATTGTGGTCTTGTCACCCAATGGACCACAAGGCGTGTTGCAGTCCTTCGTTATGGGAGATGTCACAGAAGAGCCTTTTTGTCACGTTCCACTGAACCAATGGACATTTGATTTGTCGACACCGGATGCCCTGGACGAATGGACCCGGCATGTTCAGCAAGATTTGCTGGAAGGTGATTTGCTGGCAGACTTGAAAAAGCAAGCCGCAAAGAAAAATGTTCAAGGGCTCGACGGCTATGAGCTATCCTGTGCCGGTGCCGCCTTGACCTTTTGTGCGGATGCCCTCGCTGAAAGTGGAGGTCGAGCCACATGGATTTCCACTCGACGACCCAATCATGGCGTAGGTTACATTCGTCCTCGTGGAGTCGGTAAAGCCAGTAATCAGCCTTCTATCGAAGACGCGACACCATTGCAGTTCCTCCAGAAGCCAGCTAACAAACAAGACGAAGTAGCGGGTGAATTTTATCGAAAGCTCCAAGAAAAGTGTGCCAAAAATCGCGTTGTACTGGACATTATCATTCACTCAAACCCAGAACATGTAGCATACCAGAGTTTGGACTTGGTAAGTAGGCACTGGAATATACCCGGTGCCTCAAGTATGGTCAGATGGTGCATCATAAACGACCTAACACTGTCTATCCCACCTCTCTTTCATCGCGTAACAGGCAACGCAGGGAGAAGTCTGTAGAGCAACATGCGGAAAACTCACTTGGATAGCAGCACCAGGTCTAGGATGGAAAGAGCCTTTGATAGAGGAACTTCGGAGGCCGCTCCTGTGCTTCCAGGGATGGGATTCAGTGTTCAAAGTTCGATGCTCTGACGGTCTACAAGCTAAGGCATTTCTTTCTCACCCGGGCTTGTCTTACGACGTATTGGGGTCACCTGAACTGGAGCTGTCCTGCGCTACTCCACAGACAAATGTTGCTGTGTTGCTGGAACATAAAATTGGTGGCATTCCTAAGAAGGCTGCCTTTGTCTTTGTGCAGTCTGCACTTTTGTATTCCACTCTCACGGGTCAACGCCGCGTTCGTGTCTCGACGATTGCTTTGCGGCCGTCCACCAGTATTCCCGATATCTTCCTTTCGATTGATTTCTCAGTTTTCACGACTATGTTCCTACGTCGCGCAGTCGCCAAGCTGAAGGAGCTGTCAATCGGTAAATCCGTGAAAGAGACCCCCACTGCTTTGCAGCGTGAAGCCAAAGATGATGTATTACGACAGATGGTCAGGGTGTTGGCGAGTTATCGGCTATACACGAATGCAAGCAATGCTCCTCGGGGACAATTGATTCTACCAGAAAGATTGCAACTGCTTCCCTTATTTGGCATGTGCTTATTCAAGAGCCCCATTTTTCGACCAAGCATGGGAAAGCGAATAGGCCAGGCGGTTCTTACATCGCCAACAAATGACGAGCGTGCCTACTTTGGTTTTCACGCGTCCATGGTTGGAGCCGCTGCGTCCTTTCTGCTCGTCCATCCCAATGTATTTTCCATCAAAAGTCCACTTGAGAAAAGTGTGGGCGAATGGCGGACACCAAAGCGGATCGAGAGTGCTCAGTCTGAGCTGATTCAAGCTTCCTATCATTCGACAATTCAGCTCCCCCCCACGGCGAATGCAAGCATGACTTGTCTGGATGAAGATGGAGTCTACTTAATCGACGCGGGGCTCGTTATTTTCCTTTCTATTGGCAAAGAGGTCAATTCTGACGTGAAGGAAGAACTATATCATCTTCCTATCTCACTCTCTACTTCCTCCATCAACCAGACTGTGACTGAAGAAACTCAGCGCATTCGTCGCATAGTGTGGCAGATGCGATCGTTCTGCAGTGTGGGAACAAGCGGAAGCCGGTCGGAATCTCGTCCAACTTTTCCTCCAGTGATCCCTGTCTGGCATGGCGATAGTCGCCACCTTCTGTTTGAGCAAGATCTCATGAATTGGATGGTAGATGATCCCAACGGCGGAGAAAAAGACTATACAGATTTTCTCTGCAAACTTCATCGCCTCATTCGCGACGAAATAGATCCACCCAAGAAGTAGTCTCAATTTGATGCGAGGTAGCGCATAATGCAGATTGTAAAGCAATAAATGTTACCGTATTATTCTACGCGTGATCGTTTGCTTGGTTTGTCTTGCCCCTTCACCTTGCCTCCACTGTTCACCTCTACAGATCCGTCGCTTTCTTCCCCGTTTTCGCTCTCTTCCTGGACAGATTGCAGCGGGGCCGAGATTCCACTTGCGTGGCCTCTTTCTACCGTGCGAACCGTATTCTGGGGTACATTAGTTAGCTTTGGCACGCATATAACATGAGAATCGACAACTGCTTTGAGGTCACTGTCTTTCAGGTAGATGCCGAACCCGGAAATATCACCTCTCGACGAAGGGAGTGCACCATGATTTCTTTCCAATCTGCAATTCATAGAGGTAGCAAAGGCTTCGAGACACTCCAAGAATCGTTCACAAGGCAAGTGTGGCTCGCTTCCAAGCTGCGAAATCCGTAAAGTTTTCCCCATCTCCATGGAAAACCCCAATGTCAGAACAGCACAGCCCAGAGGAGGATCCTCGTACACAGCAATAGCACGACAGAGCAATAAGACAAAACTAGACGAGCCCCACAGACGAGAAGCTATTGAAGCATCCTCGCTCGACGATCTTTTTCGACCCTTGCGATCAGCTTCGCTTGTGCTGTCATCCGTTGTGGGAACAACTGCCCCGAGTACTGATACCGGTGCTTTACAACTAGGGCGTCCTCCGACATTCTCACAGGGCAATAGTCTTTGGATTCTCTCCGTGTCTTCTAATTCAGCGCGCCTGAGAACTGTGCGGCCAACATCATCTGCAGTCAATTCGTCTGGGAGACTCCTTCCTTCATCATCGTGTTCGTTGAGGGTTTGCAGAGCTCTATCAACTTGCTCCTCTAGTTGCATTCGCCGACTAACATGTCGATCAATGCCATTGCGCGCAGTTGACTGCGTCTGTGGTCTCTGCTGCCGACCATCCGACGAGAGACTTACAGACGCCGACCTCTGTTCGTCTGCGCCATCTTGATTGATATTCAGTTTCTGGAAGCTAGCGACTTGTCTATGCATGACAGAAGCATTACTGGAATCTTTCTTTTGTCCAAGAAGTGCCCGCAATTCGTTTGTAAGGGAGAAAGGAAGGGCTGGGTCATCTGCTGCAGGTGTACATAATTCGCTCAACCGCGATAGCCCCGAAGAAGGGGCTAGACGTGGCATCTTTGATCTGTCGTTTCGCTTGCCTTGACGTCTCCGATTGCTGGAATTTGCACCGACCTTGCTCGCGGCGTACTGTTCGCGGGCAGCTTCTGCTGCTGCCTTTACCTGGACCATATCCTCGCAGTCTGGAAAGAGCTGCGCCAAGAGCCTAGCTGATGCTGTGTGTTTTGCTTCTCGTTTTGTTCCGCCCACCCCAGAGGCCTTTAAGATGGTAATTTGATTTGCGGCATCGCTCCATGCTTCTTTCTCGTTGGTTTTGTCGCTAGCGTTTGCTTTCGTTTTTTTGTCTTCTTCTTCTTCAGGGTCATCTTTCAACTGCCCTTTTCTCTCACTTGTGGACTCCACTTCACAGCATTCTCCCACCCCATGATTCTTTGTTCTGCTTTTTGTTTCCTTTCGAGGTCTGACCTTTAAGGTCGCTGTGCAGGTGAACGATCCACGATGAATGACAATCGCACTGCCACCAGATGACGCCGGACCCTTGCGCTTCATTTGTGCACTGGTCGTGGGAATCTTGGACACGTCAAACGAGTACTCTGGAGCTCCTAAAATTTGGTCATCAATTTGAACCATTGCATGCAGCAGAGCACTGCAGACAGATGCTCCCCGTGACGCGTAATAGGCATTTTCATCGTCCTCTTCGGATGTTGTAGTAGATGTATGTCCAGGATATCTATTCCAGGCTCGTTTGAGCGTTTTGGACGTCTCGTTGTCACCCGACGCAATGGCAAGACGACTGGCCAAATGTGGAGCCAAGTCTTCCATGGATGCCGATGTGCCACGGTGTTTTCTTTCTCCGACCAGCGAAGCTGATGTGGGGTACGGTGATGCAGCGGACGGCATGGCAGGTGGTAATTCAATAATGATTCCTGTTTCAGGATCAAAAACCAGACCCGGCACCAATGCTAAGAGTGCCTTTCTCGCGGCATCTTCCTTGGCAGCCTTTTTGATTCGACCGCGTCCACGACCCCATTCAACACCATCTTCCAAACAGACGGCCATTTCAAAATCACCGGGTGATTCTCTTGATGCCGGCAACACTATTTCTCCGGTTTGCTTGTCCACGTTGGGGGATGGTACCAGTAGTTTAAACGAAGGCTGCGCCATCCGTCGCTTATCACAAAATTCGTACAGAGCTGACACAGCCAATTTTCCTAATAAACTTGTATCATCTGGCGGTTGACGTTGTTTCTTTTTGTAACGGTGATAGTGATTGCCTCGGCTATTACCAGCATCAACAACAAGACCAGCATCAGCACCACCACTGCTGCTGCCGCTATTTCTATTGCTGTTGCGTCGATGATAATGACCACTGCTATTGTTATTATTGCAATGTTTGTGATAACTACGACGATTGTTGTTCATGTTGGAATTGGCTTGGTCCGAATTGTACGATGTTACTGATGTTCCCAAACTTCCACTACAGCAACTACTGTTACTGCTGTCACCTCGATCTCGTAAACGACGTCGAACCCGACTACCATCATTATTATTGCTATTGATGTTGTTACTGTTGTTGCTGTACTGGTGATACGATGGACGTGGAATGCTAATGCCTCCAGGAGGTCGTCGTTGAAATCGTTTCCGTCTTGTATTGCGTTGAGGATATGCTGGACATTCTTCTCCTTCGTCTTCTTCTTTCTCCTGTTGAAAATCTTCCTGATGATAGTCTTCCCAGTAGGTTTCTTGATTTCCTTGAAAGACGTAACTGTTGCTGTTGTTGAACATTTGTCCATCAGGTCCAATCGCAGGGTAGTACATTCCTGGAGGTACCGGTGGCATTGCACCACCAGCACTACTACCAGCACCACCAGCCTCCACAAAAGCTGGACCAATGTGAGCACTAGTACCGGCCGCAAATTCTGCCGCTTGTGCTGCAATCTGTGCTGCCGCCCATGCTGCTCCCGCTGCAGCAGAAGCATAGGCTACAGCGTGATCTCGCATCATTGCCTCGTAATATTGTGCCATGGCCAGGGCATGTTGTTGATTTGGTGGTGGTTGTGAGTGTGGTTGTGGAACAGAAGCAGAAGCAGCAATGGAAGAAGGCCAAACGCCAGGAAGAGGTGGCATTTGTTGTTGCTGCTGTTGTTCTTGTTGCTGTCGCTGCTGCAACAATGGTTGCTGTTGTTGCTGTTGATGCTTACCAGGAACACGTCGCTCAGCCGCTTCTGGATCTTGTTGTTGCTGTTGTCCGGAAGGATGATCATTGCCAGCAGTAGCTTCTGCTTCCTGGTCGGACACAACGCCTCTGGATTCCAATATTTCGTTGTTGCCTCCTCCATCCATATTTCTCGATTCTCTGTTTAAGGTAGAAAGAAAAAACGAAGTAGATGGACCGTTCGTGCTTCGACGATGAGGCCTGATGATCAACAAGAAAAAATAATTGGAAGCGTGGTACTCTAGCTAGTAGATAAAAAAATACTACTGTAGAATAATAGTAGTAGTAGAATGGACGTGCTGGCTGAAGTAGACTCACTACTTAGTAGCTACTACTACTAGACTACTAGTAGAACTAGTCTCTACTACTAGTAGCTAGTAGTAGACTAGTAGTAGTGCTTGATTCTGTATCGAGTATGGTACTACGATTAGCACTCCAGTAGCTCTCTAGCTAGGAGGAGTACTACCAGTATGGAGTACCACTACAACGAAAAATTAAGTTGGGGATAGGGATAATTTCTATTCATTCATGAACTGAATCCCACCACGTACCTACCAGTATCTCACTCATCAACATCCGAATCCATCGCAACAACATTTATTATTATTGATTTTATTGTAGTCTGTAGTCTAGCTAGCTCGAATAGTCAGCTGATTAGCTGATTCATCAGACGACACTACACGTGCGTGGAATCCACTGACAGATTTCATTAATTCTGTAGCAACTATTGAGCCATAAAAAGGAAACGAAAACTTACAACCTGATCTTACCATGGTCCGATCAATGCCTTATCGATTCGCTGGTGTGGTTGTGCTTGCGAGCTTGTCACTTTTCGCAGGTGTTGCTGCTGCATTTTCCACTACCAATCATCATCTTCATCATCGTCGTTCAAAAATTACCCCTACCATTATTACCGATTCGCCTTCACAACAAACCCAACTTTCTGCCATTCCTTCGCGAAAAGAATTTCTACAATCAGCGTTTTTGGTTGGTGGTGTGTCATCGGTGGTTGTTGCATCATTTCCTGACCTGGCATTGGCCGATGAACAAGAAGAAGATACCGTCGTCGACGAAAAAGCTCTTCCTACTACTGCTACGGAAGTTCCTCAATCCGCAAACCTTCGCAGTATCATACGAGCCGAAAAGCAATTGAGTAAATTGGAACTCTATGCAGTGAACAATGATTACGAATCCATTAAATTAGCCTTGCGCAATGCTCCCTTTTCAGAAGTCCGAAAAAAATCCTTTGCCATTATTAAAGAATATGCTGACCAGCCCAGCAAACAGGAAAAATTAAAAGTAGCGTACGATGCCATGATTGCTTCGATTGAACGCCTGGACAATACGGCTGGATTGGGAATGCGGGGACGGAAATTACCGGACGATGAACTGCTGAAAACCTACCAGGCTGCTTCTTCCAGTTTGACAGTTTGGATTGCTGTCATCAATGATGTTGTGGCGACCGAAAGTGCCTAACACACATACAGATGCACGCATATCGAGAATACAAAGATTACCGAGTGAATAACTATGATGTGAGGTACCATAAGTCATAAGTTAATATGCGTGCGCATGCATGCGTGAGCTATGCTGATCTGATCGAGTTCCTTATCTATTCATGACCATTATTAAGAGAGAAGAAAAATTGTTCCGGCTATCATCTCTTAGTGTAAATCCGTAAAATGACCACTACTTTATGTGAGGCTCAGTCAATAAGTGCTAATTAATTCATCCTACAGTACCAATCAATGCATATCGATAGAAGATCTTCAGATTAAGTTTTTTCCTCTTCTTCCTCGAAGCCCCACATTGATTTTGTTTTATCAATCTATTTTGCAAGAGGAACAATAAATTTTATCACACGACTACACTGTCTTCGACCCATCATAGACGAGGGAGGCATGATTGTGAACCAAATATATCTACTTGCACGTCCCTGTGGATTGCCATGCCGTCAATTTCACCTATTTTCGACATGAGCAGCAGCTGTATCCTTGGAACGTGTTGCTGCTTGTTTGAAAATAAGTACTCGAGTATTGTCTTGTTATCTTGTGAGTATTGTGAGTACGCAAGTATATTACTAGCTAGTACATGTTATTATGGTGGCCGCACTACATCATGAGTACTGTACTAAAATACTACTGCTTGTGCTCGGAGTAGTCTACTAGCTAGTAGTAGTAGTCTAGTAGTAGTAGTAGCTATGAAGTGCTTTTCTCGGGTCAATAATCTGAGCTCCGATTAAGTCGTACCTGGTATCTGTAACACTCACTACGACTACTAGCTGCTACTACTTGGTACTACCGGTACCTACTATCTAGCTACTAGTAGTAGAGGACCAAGCTTGCTCGTAGACGGTAGTAGAGGGAGGGTTTATAACCCGATGCCAAACTTGCCTCAAATAATAAAGCGACGTCTCATCGAAACATATTCCATGCACTTCGGATAAACGAAATAGAAAGAACACCCCTGAAGGGCCTACAAGCAACACTGGGCAAAACATGCTAGTTTTAGTCCTCATTTCGGGCAGCTCGGGAAGTGGAAAATCTACGATTGCTAAGCGTGTTGCAGAGTTTATCACTGATGCTACCAAGCAGACGGTCCAAATCTTTCACCAGGATGACTACTTTACAGCGGATTTTCTGCCCTATCACAAACGAAATAATTTTTTGTTCGAAAATGGATTTGGCATTGACTGGGACAAACTTGTGTCGGATGTGGAACATGTTTCAACGTCCGATCATGACTCCAACAAAGAGTGTGTCATAGTTGTGGAGGGACACATGATAGGAGCAGCGGCTTCGAAGTTTTTCGACGTCTTTGTGGGTCAAGCCAAATTCATTTTAATATTCCTAGATTGCCCCAGAGAAATTTGTAGAGCACGGCGATTGAATCGACGAAAGCGAACCAAAGAAGAATATGAAGAGCTCAGTAACTACATTGATACCTATGTCTGGCCTTGCTTCGTCCAAGTGGGAATTCCGGCGATGGAATCCATGAAACAGCTTGTCAAAACCAAACGTCAACAGGATAAGGATGCATGTATTACGATGCTCCATTTATCGACCAAAGACCCAAAAGCAATGGAAGCTAATCGGCACAAAATCACTCAGGCACTCATGAGACTACAACATGGCAATTCACTTTCGCGACAACAGGAGGAAGTTACCGAAAAGTGGCCATCGCTCTCGGGAGATTTGAATGGGTTCGCACAACACGAAGTCCTAACCATACATCTTGACCAGGACACCACCAGTAGCTTTGAGTTGGAATGTGTATCGTCCTTATCCTTATTAGATATGGTCAACCTCTCCCACGGAAAGCACGATGCAACGGGGCACACAGTTTGGATGGGACCCTTTCTCCTGATTGAAGCTCTTGCTGCCGACGTTTCGTTTGCGTATCCTACAAATCATAAGATAACTTTACGGAGTCTGTTTCATTCCAAAAGTGTCCTCGAATTGGGATGTGGTACGGGCATTGGTGGCTTGGCCTTGCTGCATTCTCCAGATTCGTGGAGATCCCGACCGTCACACGTGGCGTTTTCCGACAATGACTCAGAAGTTTTGAATCTATGCCACCAGAACTGCCAACGATGCTGGTCTTCGAAGGGATCTTCCACGGCGTCTTTTGAGCCAAGTTTTGCAACGCTCTTGCTCACCTGGGGCGATTCACCGTTTCCACAAAGAAGTAGTTGCGAAGATGCGATGTACGAAATTGTCTTGGCGACAGATGTGCTCTACAATTTGGCATTTCTGAGGCCGCTGCTTTCTACATTCTTGCAATCGACAGGGAGGGGAAGTTTCTTCGTGCTGTCCCATGTTCCTCGAAGTTGTCTGCCGGACACGGAAGCCGCCAGCAGTGAATTAAACGGGGGACGGTGCTATCATACTATTCTAGAAGAATTTATAACGTCGACGGCTAGCGCACTGGGGCTGCACACAGCTGCCATAATCCGACCAGGCCACATACGAACCGCACAGTCGCAATACAAGAAGTCAACAAACAGTGTCAGCAAACCGCTCAACTCCACGTCTTTGGAAGAGATGGAAGAAGCTGGTGCTGCAATCTTTGTGTTTTATAAATTATAGACAGAACTCTTGTGCCGTACGCAACCATACACTTCTTAAGGTCTGATATATCTTCTACCTATTCGAGTGCGCAACCAATAAAACGGGAACATTTCGCTCGAGACAATAGGGTCAGTTTAGGTGCTCTGAATAGAATCAGCTGCGCGTCATTCTGTGACGTCATGGGGTGAGGCGCAGAAAAAATCTTTTGAATCATATGAAAAATGAGAAGCGTGATGATTACGTTACGATTATGCGAGCCAAAACGGACGAGCACCAAACTACTATTCTTAGCTCCTACTTCGGAGTAGTAGTAATACACCTCTCTAAGATATTATAACTGCAATCATTTATATAATTCAATTCCTTTAACTCAACATTCGCAGCAACGATGTCAGGAAAGAAATCAGTAGAAGATTTGACCGAGGCCGACCTCAAAGGAAAGAAGGTTTTAGTGCGATGCGATCTCAATGTACCTCTGGATGGAAAGAAAATTACTGACGATACACGTATCCGAAGCTCTATTCCTACGATTGAATACTTGAAAAACAAGGGTGCTATTGTAGTCATTTGCTCGCATTTGGGCCGCCCCAAGGATGGTCCCGAGGATAAATTTTCTCTAGGACCTTGCGCTGACCATATGGGAGAGCTTCTGAAGATGAAAATTCCTCTTGTCAACGATTGCATCGGCGATGAAGTGAAAAACGCGGTCGAGGCTGCTAAGGAAGGAGACGTCATCATGCTCGAAAACACCCGCTTTTACAAGGAAGAAACGAAGAATGATCCCGAGTTTGTGAAAAAACTTGCCGCGCCTTTTGATTTGTACGTGAATGATGCCTTTGGAACTGCCCATCGTGCTCATGCCTCGACGGAAGGTGTGACCAAGTACCTCAAGCCTTCCGTGGCTGGATTTTTGATGGCTAAGGAGCTCAAGTATTTGGATGGAGCTGTCAAGGCCGGTGATCCAAAGACCATGGCTGCTATTGTCGGAGGATCCAAGGTTTCTAGCAAGATTACTGTCTTGGAAGCTCTACTGGATAAATGCGATACGATTATCATCGGTGGAGGTATGGTCTTTACTTTTTTGAAGGCTAAAGGATTACCGGTAGGAACCTCTTTGGTGGAAGATGATTTCGTGGAGATGGCCAAAAAGGTTATGGATAAGGCAGATGCCAATGGAAAGACGATTTTGCTCCCTTGTGATTTTGTCGTCGCGGATAAGTTCGCTGCGGACGCCGAGACCAAGATTGTTCCGGTAGATGGCATTCCCGATGGCTGGTAGGTGATAATTATGGTTGTGATTTTTGATATTTTTTATCTTTTCCCCTCAGTATCTCATCTGATTGCCTAAAATATTTATTTTTTGCTGCAGGATGGGTCTTGATAACGGACCCAAGGTAAGTTTTTGCTGTTGCTACTGATGGTGTATGTACATGGCAAGATCTTCCGGCTTCTTACTCTTGTTCATTTTTCATTGTGAATGATAGACCACAGAGGAGCAAAAGGCTGTCCTTTCGAAATGCAAAACAGTCATCATGAACGGCCCAATGGGTGTTTTTGAATTCGAAGCATTCAACAAGGGTACGTTTGGCCTTGTCGACATTTTGGCCGATTTGACCAAGGAAAAGGGTGCCATCACAATTATTGGAGGCGGCGACTCCGTGGCTGCTACCGAACAATCTGGTCGTGCCAAGGATATGAGTCACATTAGTACAGGAGGAGGAGCCTCTCTTGAATTGTTGGAGGGCAAAGCCCTTCCCGGAGTCGTGGCTTTGGATGACAAATAAATCGTTTCGAGTATATTTGGATGTTTACGGCTTTTCGGCCGGCGTCATTCCTCTGATAACGTTGTCGCTTTACTTGCCGAATTTATTAAGTTTCTAATTTGAATTACTACGTGTACCTGGAGACCTACGGTGTCGATGTCCACATCGGTGACGTGTGTTGCTTTGTCTGCTTCGTGCAACAGTAGGAAATTTTGCTACGTGAAGAATTATCGCCTACAAATCAGTAAATTGGCACCAAAAAGCTTAATCGCTTCAGCTCACCATTACTCCCTACTCTTCCGTATAACTAGCTTGCTAACAGAAGCTACCTTGAGAGCTAGATTGCTATCATGCTTTGTTAGCGATTGAGGATTTGGATTCTGTCAGCCTCCAAATGCAAATAATTTTGGAATTGCTTTTCAGCAATTCCTACTTCACAGATGAGCTGCGGTCAAGAATGGATTTCTTGGTTTTGCTATGAATTTGCTGGGTTTGAGCCAAAACAAAGCAATTGTCAATTCAAGAATGTAGCTAGAATCTTTGTATGTATGGTTGAATTGAAGCTCTGGGTTACTTGCAAAGTAAACTTGGCCTAGAGAAGCCCTGCATTACCGAATGCTCTAGCTTTCATTCTAGCTGCCAAACTCGGCAGTGCAACCATTCTTATTTTAGGCTAAATTTCCTTGGGATGCCTGTTTGCCAAGCCTACTACTACACTACTAGCTCTACTACTAGACTACTCGGGTACGGAGTAGCTACTCTAGTAGAGGATCCTGAGACGTTGTTTTGATAAATTTTACTCTAGTTTGCCAAGATTCTAAACCCTTTATCCCTAACAGTCTCCCTTTTCGTATCCTTAAAACTCTATGATAACCGACGACAATTGTTCCAGAAGTCAACTGCAACTGCTGAGGAGACAGACCTCTCGATAGCTACTAGGTAGTAGAGCCGAAGTTCTGCGGCGTCAGCAAGTCAGATAAAACAAGACAAATTCTTGATCAGCAGCAAACCCAAAGAAGATATCGTTATCCTGCTTCTACAATCCATAATAAAGAAACCATGAAGCTATACACCGGCGCTTTTCTCGCGGTCGTCCAAGCCGTTACTGCTCAGCCTAGTCGTAAGTTAATCGGATGCACAGATTGTATAAAAAAATACAGGTCTCTGAGTGGAAGACGACACAGTGATCTTGTTGCGTTGATTTATTTCTTCTAGACTTCCGTTGTGCCAGTTCCTATCAATACCGCCCTTTTCTTATCTCTCTCTTTGTTTTACGCGTCATAGTCGATGGGCTACGCGTGCCTCCAACGTCTCTCGTGGAGCGTAATGCGTTGATGCAAGTCGAACAGGTATGCCAGAGTGATATTGAAAAAATCTGCCAGCCTCCTAAGCAAGTCATGCAGGATCCCATCTTGCAGTGGATGATGGCACCTCCTGAACGCATGATGGCACCTCCCATTTTGCACCATGGGGCGTTGGATCCCTTTGATCCCATGAATGTGGGAAGTCTGTTGGAGCATATGATGGACTCGGCATTGAAAATGGAAGATATGATGGTTCAACCCATGGAGCCGTCGTTCGTTTTGGTGTTTGATATGACCTACCAGGAGGAGCCAGAACGTTCTCTGGAGGAACGCACTCTCGACTCGATGGTATCCAAGTTAGTCCATCACAGTGGCTGTAACAAGATGAAACCAGCAGCTTTGCCCGCATCCGAAAACGAAGCTCACGATGTTACCCACCACATTCGCCTCAAGGGACAAGAAATTCTCACGCAGGACAGCGTCCCCGAAGATCGTCTTCGCTTGGCTCGTCGTCTGACAGAAGTGACTCCTGAAGAAATGATGAAAATTCACGAACAGCATCATGGACACCACCACCACGACGAGCATGAGGCATTGTTCCACATTATGTGCCCCAAGAAACAGAAGTGCCTCATGCAAGCACTCGAGCAGAATATGCTCGAGCCTCAGTGTGCGGAATCGTTGTCACGTTACGAACAAGTACACCAGGCGGAGGTGGCCCGTGTGGAACAAACACAGCTGTACACGGCCATGTTCCAACTCTATTGGGCTCTCTTTCTGTTTTTGTTTGTCATGGTTGTCATGCGAAAGCTCAAGAGTGACAAGGGACTATTTTGGATGCGCTTGAAGGTGCTTCAGACAGTCTACTCCAATCCTGAAATCAAGGCCAAGGTTGAAGACGAGATGGGAGTTACGATTGGCGATGTTCCGCCCGTCTCTTACCCTGCCTTGAGCAAATTGAGTTTTCGCGGGAGGGATGTATTTCACAGCAAACGCAAACGCTTCTTCCGTATGCTGTCTTTCATGCTCATTCTCCTGGCCATGGATGCCTTTGGCCTGCTCCCGTCTTGTTGGCCTTTGCTCATGATGGGATCATGCTGTTTGCTTCTGGTTCTGAAGATGATTGTCATGTGCTTTAGCAAGCCCGAGGTCCGCGAGTGCAATTGCTGCTGCTGCGGTGGATCGACCTTGGATGTTCAGAACGGAACCGTGAGCGATTCCCAAGCTTGCTGCTCTTGCTGCAAGGGTACTGGTATTTGCACTGTCAAGTGCCACACCTGCTGTAGAACCTCTGACGACGACATGGATGGTGGAGGCTGCTGTGGAGGCGCGTGTGGTTGTGGCAATGGCAGCGATTGCAACGGTGACTGTGGATGTTGTGGTGGTAAAAGCAGCAATACTGCGAGTGCGCTGAAGAAGCCTGATGTCGAGCTTGCCGTCGAACTTGAATGTTGTTGCTGCTGCTGTGGCGATAGCGGCTGTAAAGGAAACTGTGAGTGCCGCGGCGACGAATCGCGTGCTTTGTTGAAGTCCAATGCCGATCTGGAGGGCTGCTGCTGTTGCTGCTGCGGTGGAACCGCTTTGGATGCCAAAAATGGAACACTTAGTGACGCCCAGGCTTGTTGCTGTTGCTGCAACGGTACAGGGATGTGTTCTAAGGATTGTGCCTCTTGTTGTGGCAATGGACTAAACGCCAATAATGGCTTCAAGCTTGTTGTCTACCAGGGTGTCCCAATTCAAATGGTCTAGATATAGACTGGCAGGATGCAGGATCACGTTTAAGGAATGGTAAAAATCTGAATTTTCGGTGGAAGGCGAAGAAATAGCATGGTAATCAATACATAACACGAAATCAAACGCATACGAGTACATCATGAACATTAACAGACTTGGTATGGAGCCTTCGTTCAAAGAAGGTCTCTTTGCTCATGGAAAATATAGGTAAAGTCATTTTTGGTAGTGAACTGGTTTGTTTGTCTCGTCTCCTTTGATTGCCTCCTGCTGCGTTACTACTAGACTACTACTCTCAAGCTATGTTGCGGCAACAAAAACCTTAATTTTCGGTAGTAGTAGACACGCTTCAAAGCAAAATTATTAACTCCGTCCATACTGTAGATATCGCTCAATTCTCGAGCGTCGAAAAACTTGAGACCGCACTATTCCCTAGTACTTTACTACTGTACTAGCTAATAGTATTATGGTAGATAGTAGTATGTGCCCAACCATAAATGCTTGTACAGTAGTTCGACTTATACAAAGAGTTGATATTTATGGAAAGCGATTAAAACGAAAAAATAATTAATTTCGGTGTTAAATCTCTATTGGAATGAGGCTTAAACGTTTGCGGCAACCAAGGGTACTAATCTTTGACAGTCATCTCAAACGGATGATGCCATCGAAAATCAAAATTAAGCAAGTCCTCGAGTATCTCATTAATTTGAATCTTTTATCACAGACGGCATCTCCATTTGCATATTCAGGCAATTATCCAAGATCGTGCGAATGGAGCAACGGCAACAGCTGCAGCTGCAGCAGCAGACAGCAGCAGCGACAACAGCAAAACAAGAAGATAAACAGTCCTCAGTACCTAGTATAAAGGATGCATCCTTCGTGCATTTATATTTCTGCAACTGTCATTGTATAAAATACACCATACACCTATACCAAATACCAACCTATACCCTATACCATTCATACTTCATACTCCGAGTACTACTTGTCCGGGTCTCAGTATAGGCAAATCATCGCCATGATGCCACAAAGAGAATCATCCAATTCGTCCTCGCATGTCCCTCGGAGTTTCATGTGCCCTCTAACATTAGAGGTCATGGTGGAACCCGTCATCGACGCCGAGGGAAACACCTTTGAGAAAAAGGCACTGCTGCAATGGCTTTCTCATTACGGAGTATCTCCCATTTCACGACAACCCTTGAATGCCAGTCTGGTCGTTCCTAACTTTGCCCTCCGAGACACTATCTATGAAGTCATGGGATCCGCATGGGTTGCAAAACGGATCGAGGAACTAGACATTGAATATCCAAACGAAATGGAAGATGTATCCGAAGGGAGTGTAAATTCGATGGGAAGTACTCGCAAAGCTGATGCTTCCAAGTATCGACGAAAGATTCAATGTTATCTCCAAAAGCTATCACGAGATGTTGGTGGTGGAATGGAGCTGGAATTGGACGACGATGGTGTCTGCATGTTCAACTGTGAAAATATGACAATTGCCGTTGAAGTACCAGTTGATCTCGGTTTCGTTTACGTTTCCACTGTGGTGCCGGTTCCTACGCTCTCGGAAGAATCCAAAGATATGTTGCTTGAGTTGAATCGATTGCAAAGCGAAACTCGTAAGTCTACACTGTAAAAAAAAAATGATGAATTGCAACACTTCAATATTTATCACAACACTGACCAATCTCGCATCCTTTCTGTCTTCTTTGATATTCAGGTGGGGGAACCCTATCCATCAAGAAGCATGCATCCGGCCACTATGATATTTTCTTTTCGTATTCGGATCGAGTAGACGAGATTTCGGCGGCTGATTTTTGCAATATTGTACTTAATTTCATAGAGACATCTGCGAGACTGAGAGTGAGATTTTTAGGTCCTGACTACCAGTTGAACCAGGATCTTTCGACGTTTACGTCGGATACCACCACTTCTAGTTACACACCCCAACAGATTGGCATGGCTACCAAGTTCGTATGATCTTCTAACTAGTAGAGGTTTGATGTGGGATCGTCTCGCCTTGCCTTGCCAGCCACTTCTTATTTGAAAGGAAGAATGTTCAACTTGAGATCGGAGATGGCTATTTTACTTGCTCATTAGTGCCAGAAACTAATGACTCCAATACAATTATAACTTTACATGTTTAAGTGCCACTTTTATTGACGCGACTTTTCATTTTGCCGTCTTGCCTTGCCAAGTTTTCCAGAGCAATCAACGAAAGGGCGGTTAAAAATCACGCGAAGCATGGGTTGCACAGGTTGTGCAGTGTTTTATGACGCCACGAAATAGTTGCTGCATCAGCGTAATGATCGGCATGAAAATTAAATTGGACACTGTAGTCACGACCCATGATCCATGATAGGCCTTTCGCAAGTTGCTAGTCGACTACGATGAGATTTCTTGGTCGCTACGGACTTTAGATGACAGGCAATGTAAAGTGTTCATTCAAATTCACTCTAGTAATTATATCAGTTTGTCAAACATTACTGCGAAGTAGTGCAACGCGGAATCACTTTACCGTCGCTATAAGTGTGCCAGCCGAAAGTTTCAGGCACCGCCTTAGCAAAATACAGGATGGAAATATGACCATCAAAATATGGTTTCTCTTGAAAACTCTACTGGAAAGGATTTTTGCCGCATTCGCGTTATCGAGAGTCAGGATTTTTTACTCCGGAAGGAGATTTTCCTATGCTAGAGCTTGTTCTAAGAAGTTGTGAGGGAGACATCTAAGAAGTAATATCGGAGACAAGGCGAATCGTACGAGGCTACCGCAAAGGAAGTGCCTATACAAGCAGTTCAGCACTGGGAAAACCAATATATTTCGGTATCAATGCAAGTTTATGAATGGACAATTCCATACGTGTCGCCACATGACTTGTCCACGGTTACTTTTCGTACTATAAGAATTGTTAGGTTCAGTAAAATTTCACGAAAGGAAGAAGATGATACAGCTATTTGTGATGTCGCTTTCAAGCAAGCGTTGTTTAATAGTCACCTTCCACAGAGTCGGCATTGATGTTCATGTCCAAGTCTTCGCCAGTGATTCGTTTGTAGAGCGAAAGTAGATCATCGCAGTCCGCTTCAAAGTGAGAAGTTCCGTCAAAAGATTTCGAAATGAAGCACTTATCGGCATTGCCATCACCAGTGGTTTCGTAGGTAGTGGTGACAGAAGTAAAGCGCTTCAAGATTGGTCCCAACAACTGCAATCCGCCCGCAACATCCTCATCGGGTGTTGGCTTTTCCGCAATAGTAGAAACGATGGCAATAGTAACACCCTGGGCAGAAACCTGCAGACTGTGGTCGAGAGCGCACACGAAAATATCATTTTTACGGCCAACCTGGGGACCAGGAATGACAATCTGAACCGACTCGGAATTGTTGGTGTTGGGAATGGGATGGTCCAAAAGACAGATGCAACGGACGACAGAACCAGTGGGCTTAATCTTGTCGGATGAAAAGTAGGAAGGATCTCCAATGACCATGCTAGCCTTGGCCATGGCATTTCCAGCCTTGACACCATAGGCCTCGCCCTTATCGTTGAACAAAATTTCATCGCAATCCTGGTTCAACATAAAGGTGCCTCCATGGATGGCACAAATTCGCGAAAATCCTTCTGGAAGTCCTCCCAATCCGTAGAGAGGGTAAATGTAAGGAGAGGTTCCGTATCGAGAAAGAGAGTAGCAATACGTCTGCAATTCCTTTACAGTGGGAGCCGCTGGTGCGTCCATGTGGGCCTCGTCCAGCTGGAGGCACATGGCGTGGGAGATGAACTGCATAGTTTCAGGTTGAAGATAAAATGCTTCGTACAATTGTCTCATGGTCATGGTCTTCAAATCTCGGTCCTCGTACGTATTAGGATCATCTTCCTTGTATTGGTCAATGTACACCAAAAACTTCCGAAAGCGGCGCTTTTCGAAGAGACCCATGAGAGGTGATCGCAGGGCCTCTTCGGGTGTTGCAGGGACCTTGAGAATCTTTCCTCCCTTGTAGACATAGGATCCCGAAACAGATTTGAAATCCAAATAGCGGGTGACTTTGGTGTGCAAGAGCATTTTGGTCAAGTTACCACAAGCCATGATGAATTTGGGAATGAGATCTACATTGTAATCGCGGTTGGCACCCAAGTTGGAGGGGGCCTCTCCCGCTTGGAATTTCTCAAAGAGATTGGTCAAGTTCAAGGAGGCCCCGTCACCTCCATAGTAACTGTTGCGGTCCATTTGCAACACACGCTTTCCCTTGACGCTCAAGAGTCCAGAAATGACACATTCCTTCAATCCGGTTCCCAAGACAATGGCGTCGTATTCTCCATCCGCCAAAGGTTCCATTCCCTCGGGAAGCCAGTCAAACTGAATTCATCAGCAGAGAAGCAGCGTCAGTTACAAGTGGAACACACAAACAAGAGTCACCCAGAAAGTGCAAACGAAATTCCGTTATCTGCAGCCTGCAGCTACTGGTAGGTTCCCTCCATCAGCACATCCTAATACAGATACAGTACGTAAAGCAAGCATCGAATCAACATAGTAGTATAACCTACCTTTTTGGGTTCTTCGCCGTCAGCCATCTTGTAGGTAAATGATTTGTTATTTGTTTCTCAAGTAACAAGCTTACTACTAATACTAATGTTATAATAATACACTCTACGAAATAATTCACTTGTATTTGCTTCAACGCAAACGGTGCAAAATGCCATTTCGCTCAGAGACGAGCAAAGAGAGTTGTGTACGTCGAATAGTATCCAAGATCGTGATGACTGCTTGCTTGAGAGCCTGCCTTGTCCAGCCGTTATACATGTAGACGCACACATACCTAAACCAAAAAATCAAGATATTTTTAATTTCGAGAAGAATTACTGAAATTACTCGAGTACTCGAGGAATTGCAGCTTGCAGCATACATGCACATTCTGCACTCTGCACTCAGCACAAAACAAATATAAAAATACCACTGACTGATACTGAGTACGAATAACACACATCGGCATCCTTCATAGAACTATGACCAAGTCCCAAGCAGAAGGAATATCAGAAAAGGTGATGCATCCCATGGTAGCAGTACCTGATGCCATTCGAATGGTTTTGGAAACGTGCGCCAATATTCTACTACAAGAAGATCCGTCGTCGTCGTCGTCCTGTCACACAGAAGAAGTTTCTTCCAACGCTTTCGCGTCGCGATTATTATTGGGAAGAATTTTGGCCAAAGATGTCTTGATGAGTGAACCTGGTTATCCTCCCTATCGTGCCAGCATCATGGACGGTTATGCTATTCAAACGTATACTACTAAAAGTACTAGTACTCCTCGTCCTACTCCTACTAGTACTACAAAAAGCAATCTTTCGTGGACTCACCAGGTTGTTGGTCGACGCCATGCTGGTGCTTCGGTCAGTGATGTACCGTCTCGATCAAATCATCAACAACAGCAAGAGCCAAAAGGTATTAAGGCATTGCCACCAGCTGTTTACGTCACAACGGGTGCGAAAGTTCCCGACAATTACGATTGTGTGGTACCCATTGAACAAATAATAATTGAGGACGATGAGGGTGCAGCACCACGAATTCAGATCATGTCGGATGCAACAATCGAACCGCACAAGTGGATACGGAACGTAGGGTGTGATATAACGGCCGGATTTGTAGTATTACCAAGAGGATTTCGTCTAGATCCGGTGTCCTTGGGGTTGCTGCAACAATCGGGACAACCCACGATCTGTTTGGCCAAACCAATCCGTGTCGGCGTTCTGTCGACCGGTAACGAACTGTTGGTGTCTACCGATACGTGGTCAACATCGCAGCAGCAGCAACAAACACAAGAGCAACAACAGACTCAAGGACACCATCTCTTGCAGACGGGTGAAATTCCCGATGTCAATAAACCCATTCTCATGGCGTTGCTGCAATCGTTCAAGCAAACCATCGAACCCGTGGATTTGGGAATGGAACGGGATGATGATACAGCAAGTATGACAAAGACACTCCAAGAGGCAGTTGATACGTGCGATGTGGTTTTAACGACGGGTGGCATCAGTATGGGAGAAACCGATATTGTTGAAGATGTCTTGGTCGATGGATTGGGAGGCACCTTGCATTTTGGACGACTGAATATGAAACCTGGAAAACCAACCACTTTTGTAACAGTTCCTTCTTCTCGATCTCAAAAAAAGCCATGCCTGGTATTTGCCTTGCCAGGAAATCCTGTCAGTGCTACTGTTTGCACTCATTTGGTTGTTCGTCCGGCCTTGAGTATGCTGGAACAATGGCGAATAAATGTTCCTGGATCAGACAAAGTCAGTAACACAAACAGCAGGAGTGAAGATGTGGTTCAGAAAATGGTCGAAACGACAAGGGTACAGCCAGAAGTAATGGCCTCACTTGCCCATGATATTAAATTAGATATGGGGCGGCCTGAGTATCATAGAGTCACCTTAAATTTTGCTGCAACCACAGATGGGCGTATCGAATATACGGCTTCGTCGACGGGAGTTCAACAATCGTCACGGCTCATGAGCCTGCGGGACGCTCAGGGACTTCTGGTTCTACCCAAAGGCACGACGCAACAACCCAAAGCTGTAAAGGGACAAACGTATCTCGTCTTGCTACTGGAAGAGTCACATCTATGTCCATCTGTTCGGTTCCAGGACTCACAGCATCTTAAATCAATCCAACCAAAGCATCGACTCCCCTCCAGAGTGATCATCACACAGGTATCGGAAAATGATTTAATATATCCTTTCTTTTCCATAACAGATATTTCCAACCGGATACAATCTGCTTTTAGTGGAAGCCGCAGTGGATCTATCATGGTAACGGCTTGTCGAGAGTTTATGGGTCCTGCTGACAACCTTGTGAGTGACTTTCAAAAGTACAACAATGCGGAATCGTTCGATTTCTGGATTTTGGTTTGCTTAGGATCATTTTTGTACAATTTGGATGTCAGCCAAGTGCTTCGGAATAATCTTGAAAAAGTTGCCGATGCTGTGGCTTTGCAAGCACGGCGAGGGGCGGCATCACAAGATGGTACAGCGGCCTTGTTTGAGCCCATTGTTGGATATCTCCAGAACGGTGGTTCTGATGGTTGTGTGGTTATTAGTTTGCCGGCGAATGGAGTGGAGGGTGCTTTGGACAATGTGCGTGGCCTGTTAAAGCACGCCTTGAATGTAGCACGGGAGAAACCGCACAACGAACACCACAAACATACATGATTGCACGCTTTTGCAACTATCGTACAGTCTACGGAAAATGCAGATAAATATTTTAACAAGCGCAAGCAGGACAGAAAAGTCAGCAACTGTCTATTTCTACAATCAATCCTTTTCCAGTCCACCAAACAATTCTTTCCAAGTGCTTCCTCGGCATTCGCGTCCGCTCACAAAGTTCTCTTCTTTGGTTTTCGCTGCCAAATACGTAGTCCGCAACAAATGTTGAAATGAGGTGAGATCATAAATATGTTACACTCGTATTACTAAAACATCATTCCGCTCACAATTAGCACAAGAGCACCAACCAGAAAGAACTTACTTTTCAGAATATTACTTATTCCAACGGACGCCAATGGGGCTCCAGTGTCTGTACCAAAAATGTATATGCAGGAGTGTGATTGATTAGTGCAAGATGCAACGTTTTGAATAAAACATTCAAATACAGTGGCAAACAAGATCTCTAGCGGATACTCAAATAACAAGAAACGCACCGGCATTGTAGCATTCAAAAGTTGTGCGTCCCGTCAATTCAGGATAGTACAGGGCCTGGACACAAATTTCGGCAACGTCGACCCGTGCAATGCGACCAGACTTGGTGTCGCCCTGATTGAGCTCTAGTCCCGCAACCGATCCCAACGATGGTTCTTCCGTCAATCCACCGGGACGAACGACCGTGTAAGACAAATCTACAGATTCTGTAGCATACATGGCTCGGACGGTATTTTCTCCTTTGATTTTCTCTTCCATAATTTTACCAAACAAATTGAGAAATAAATAGACGGGAGAAGAGGGTTTGGTGACGGCTCCCGATGAAACAATGATCAATTGTGGAACCTTGGCATCAATGCATGCCTTGGCCACTGCTACTAATCCTGCATTGTCAACAAGCGCTGGTGTTCCTCCTTGCTTACTGGCAGATGCAGCGAATATAACAGCACTGGCACCGTTGACTACAGGAGCAATGGTCGATTCGTTTGTAACGTCGCATAACCATTCCTCTACTACTACTCCATTGGTATCAGATGCTGCTGCTGCTGCTGCTGTTGTGCCATCTCCTCCTCCCCCTCCTTCAGGACGACGGTGAAGTATGATACCCGTTCGCGATCCCCCTTGGATGGATTCCACCGATGGTTGTCGTTGTAATGCTTGTACACATTCGTATCCTGTCCGTCCATTAGCACCAATGACCGTAACAGGTCCTCGTACAAAATTGGCAGCAGCAGCAGCAGTAGCAGTAGCAGTAGCAGCTCGTACGGGTTGTGGTTCATTGCCAAAGAAAAAGGTTGCAAAGAATCCTGACAAAATTGTTGATGTTTTTGTCACAATGGTAGCGAAATCTCTTCGAGATGTTGTTGTTGTTGTTGTAGAAGTTGGAACAGTCTTGTTAATATTGTCGGTATCACCTTGGTTGGTTGTACCAAACATTAAAGTTGGAATGGAACAACAAGGTTGTAATCTCTTTGGTAGGACAACGAACCCTTCTAAAGGTGACAAGTACACGACGAGGAAGAAAGTGAAACACAGGGCGATATTTCTACTAGGAGGAGCCATCTTCTTGCTCTTGTCCGTTCCTTTTTTTCCTTGATTTAGTTCAAATAATTATAGGAAAAGATAGCAGCTGGTGTATGTTTGTATGATTACAATATTATTGTTTTTGGTTGGCATAAGAAGTAGACTACTAGTAGCTAGTAGACTACTACTGTACGTAGTATTTTTGAAATATTATTTTTTCTATGATCTTTTGGGTCCAAATCGTCAGAGCCAGCCGAAGGGAACGTGAGACAAGGAGACCCGAAGCCGACGTCACCGGAATGACCCGAAATGCCCCATCCCGTCTCCCACTCAGAAAC
>Ga0210036_1000971_pt1 | contig 32810 bp, 24 predicted proteins | sample CryGeymeta201515_FD_185469 | JGI IMG/M metagenome (GOLD analysis project Ga0210036, IMG submission 185469) | Groundwater microbial communities from Crystal Geyser aquifers in Utah, USA - Crystal Geyser metaG 2015-15 (SPAdes) (version 2) | ecosystem: Environmental > Aquatic > Deep subsurface >...
TGTCTCTATGAACTTGGGGTTTGTGCAACAGCCTCCTTATTGAAGATGAAAGAGCTGATGAAAAATTAGCTAAAACAAATGTGCCTTTAATGGTTTTTCTATGTTCCAGCTCTTTTTTCACCATATCCCAGAAAAGCTCCATCTCCGTTCTCAGGGACTCAACTATCTGAAACAGGTGATGGGATTTTGAAAGAAGACCCTTATAGTTTCCTCTTTCATCAAGTTTTAGGAGTTTATTGAGGATATTTTCAAAGCCCCGTTTTGAGAGGTTTATCCCTATCTGCTCTGAAAGGGCACTATCAAGCGCATGCCCTTCGTCTATAATTAAGACCTCAGCCTTAGGCAATATCCTTGACTCTTCTGACAGCATTGCATTGATGCCAATTAGCGCATGGTTTGCAACTACAATCTGCGCCTTTCCCCATCTGTTTCTTGCCTTGAAATAGAAACATTGGTTGTAATAACTGCATTTTTTGCCCTTACAGGCATCAGGGTCTGAATACACCCGGTCCCACAAAAAGGATCTATTAGGATAGTCTTCCATGTCTCCTGTTTCTGTTTCAGACGCCCAGCCGGCTAATTTTTTGTATTCTCCTGATTCTTCGTCGCTGGAAGTCCTGTAAGCATTGAGCCGGCGGAGGCAAAGGTAATTGCTCCTGCCCTTTGCTATGGCATAATCGAACTCTTTTAAATTTGAAAGGAATCTCAGGTCCTTGGAGACAAGCTGTTCCTGAAGGTTTATTGTTCTTGTTGAGACAATACCTTTCTTTCCGGAGAGGATTAAAGGGATGAGATAGGCAAATGTCTTGCCTGTCCCTGTGCCTGCCTCGGCAATTAAAACCCCGCTGCCCTCTATGATATTGGAACAGGCTCCCATCATCTCTATCTGGGGATAACGGAGTTCGTAGTCGGGCATTGCATTTGTTACAAGGCCTTTAACGAATTCTTCTGATTGTTGTTTTAGTTTTGAATCCATATTGCTTCCGTTTATTATATTGCCTTCAATCAAAATATGTCTTTCTGCCTTTGCCCCGTTAGAGAAATGCTCCGTGTGAGTTCTCTAACGGGGTTTGCCTTGACCGGCGTCATAGTCTTTTTTAATGAAAAATTATTTTCAGAATATACATCAAGACTATGATTATCTCGCAGATATTTCCTGTTTCTATACGCATTGGTTCTCCCCTTGTCCGCCTCTGCGGATCTCCGATTTCTTTTTCCTTTTGATTAGTATTTCGGCTCTTTTGGGCCGGGTTATGCCTTTTCCAGTAAAAAGTCTTTTCCCTCCCACTCCATGAAGTTTCTCTGCAGAACCCGACATCTCTGCATTCTCTTTTTCAGGCCAGAGCGATAACTGAATATCCCTGACAGCTCCGTATCTCATTATTTATCCCCCCTTGCCTCTTTATAGGCTTTTTTGATCATTGTTCTTGTTATCATCTCTCCCGGCTCTATCCCCCGTTCATCATATATGCTGTCGTCAACCACCTGTATCTTGGAGATGTCCTCGCCGATTTTCTTGCTCCCGGCCTTAAGCAGGATGTCCAGAAACTTTTTTCTCCTTGCCTCATCCAGACTCTTATAGAGCCCTTCAAAATAACCGAAGTCTTCTTTCTTGATATACATAGCGCCCTCCTATAAGTTGTTAAAGTGTTTTACCGCCCAAAAGTCAAGGGATTATTTGCAGAAAAATGATTTTGACCCTTTAAATGATGACCCCGCATCACTTCTTTTAGATGTTTCATCTTAAGCTATCAAAATAGCTTTATGAGCATATTATTATCACCTAAAGATATTTATAGCATTTTATGATACTTCTGTCAAGTCTTTTAACGCCCTTTTCTTTCAAATGTTGATATTGCCGTGCTTTTAGTGATATTATTGAGTCATCAGATGATTTCCAAGGACAAGGAGCGGATGGATGCTTATAGTAAATCTAAAGGCGCTGATTGAACGAAAAAGTGCGATAGAAAAAAGAAGGATTACCTATAAGGTCATCGAGAAAGAAACCGGCATCAAGGCCTTAACATTATCAAGAATTGCAACCAACCACAATTATAATTTCAGCAGAAAAGATATTGAAAAACTGCTGATCTACTTTAATTGCCAGCCGAATGATCTGTTGACACTGATAAAAGAGGAATAGCAGAAATAGCCCTTTCTCTGGTATACGTATCCGAGCATCTCTGCTCTCCAAAAATAATATATTGATACCAGCGAACTGCTATTCGGTATATGGCACGATGGCCCGGCATTTGGGGTAATTAGAACATCCCCAGAAAGGCTTATTCTCGTGGGCTCCTTTTCGCGCCACTCGCACAACCATAGCAGCGCCACATTCAGGACAGACCTTCGGCGTCTGTTTGACAGCGCCGCTTTTTGACTTTGGAATCTGAGGAGATGAGAAACCGATTGTATTTAAATAAGCCATAAGTCTCGAACCATTAATCACTTCTATGGAATTTTCCTCTGCAAACTTACCTGCCTCAAGGGTAACATCGCCGGTAGTGATAAAGAAACCCTTTTCGCGGCTTCCTTTTGCCGCCATTGCACCATAGAAGTCTCGCATCATTGAAAGGGTTACCTGCCTTTCACTATACTTTTTGCATTGGACGAAATGCGCTTTCCCATCTTTATAGACAACAATATCAATCCCTTCATCATTAAGCCCGCCTGTAACCTCTGCCCTGTACCCCATTTTTTCGAAGAAGTGACCGACAAACTCTTCAAATTCCCGCCATGTAAGCCTCTTTATATCAAACAATGTTTGCTTTTGAGCAAAGAACTTACTCTTATTTTTCTTCTTTATGGCACCCACTACGTATCCAAGAGCAGAAAAAAAGAGGGTGAGCCCTGCGAGCATATACAAAAACTTGCCAAACATTTGAAAAACGCCGCTTGTCATAGCTGCTGCCGTACCCGGCGTGGCGCTTTTATTTGAAAGATAAAACCCTATGCCGGCAAAGATAATGCTTATGATAACCCCTATGATGGGATATTTAAAGCTTCCCTCCAGTATCTCTTCAAATTCACTTTTTCTTCTTGACATAAAAGGTCTTTCCTTTCTATCACCCAAAGGCAAAAGAACTTATAATTTATTTTTGAAAAATTTTGAGATGTGAATCTTTATAAATCCTCCTGTACATACTTTCTCATCAGCGTCTCAAAACTCATATTTGCCAGAACCGCATTATGTGGTATAAGAACATACTTCCACGGCTTCTTACCATGACTCAGGTTGAATTCAGTGGCGTGGTTGCAGTACTTGATGGCAGCTGTTGCCTTTTCCTGAACATCTGAGCTTTCCATATCCCCTTCTTTCTTGGTTTCAACCATATATATGCAATCTGCGGCTTCAACAACAAAATCAGGGCAGTATCTTTTCGAGTTATGCTCCCAATAAATATGAAATTGGTTTTGAGCCGGTCTCAGCCATTTCTGAACAGCCTTATCCTGCTCTAAAATAGCGGCAAAATCCTTCTCAGTTTTGGAATCAAATTTGTATAAATTATGACTTGCTTTTTTGAAACCGCTAAAGACCTTTGAAGGAATGGCATTGGTAGGTGTAATGGTGTCTCTATAATCATGGACAGCATCTTTAGCATATTTCGAAAAATTATGTTCTTCAATCTTCGAAAATGGTTTCACAATCGGTTTTTCATAACTGGGGGCTTTGCAATAAAAAAGCTCCATCATTTGCGAATAAATATAGCTTCCGATTTCACGTTTCTGCGATTGCACAACATTCATCAAATTATCATCATCAAGATATGTTTTAAACTTCTCCATTGCTTGTCCCGCTAATTTAAACAATAAATCTGACTGCATATCGTAATCTATTTCCGAGTGATTAATTAACTCGTTCACAATAATTTTTTCCGGACTATCAATAATGATTCTGCCCTTCCCAAATATGCTGTCTGAATCATTTTCCTGTGGTCTGAGGGTCCTTCTCAATATTTCCTCTGACACAGGTTGAAGGTTCAGGTTCCTGGTATCTAAATCAAAATCCTTAAACCCGGATATTACTTCATCGGACTGCTGAATGCTGATTCTCGGTATTTCAATGATATTGCCGGTAAAATCATCTACAACAGCATCGTAAGCAGCTTCAACCTCCTTAATCAGGTCTCCCGCAAACATGGCCTGCTGAGGAGTGCTATATATCTTCTCTTTTACTTTCTCTACAACAATCTGTTTGATTTCATCTTTCTTCAGTTCCGTAATATTAGTTACAGTACTGCTCATCTCAGGCAATACAGCAAGAATAGACTTCTTACTATCCAGGCTGATTTGTGCTTTCTGCTTTTCGGCTGGTTCTGTGATGGTCTCTATTCTCTTTTGCTCTTCCTTATACTTTTCTTCAACTGAAGAAGCAGAAGTAATTACTACCTTGGGTTGACTTAATTCCTGGGGGTCAATTGTGATGATATTTTCTATTCTGATAATGGAATCCGGTTCATTTGCCTTATCAATAATTTGCTGAAACTTGTCATGTGCAACAATTGTAAGTTTGTCCGCTTTGTTATCTCCGGTTCTTTTCCCATAGGGCAATCGCAGACCACGGCCTATTGTCTGTTCCGTCAGGGTTTCCGATGCCGAAGTGCGCAGCGGGATAATGGTATACAGGTTGGTAACGTCCCAGCCTTCCTTCAGCATATTCACGTGTATGACAATTTCCATTTTGTTATTAGGGTTCTCCAATGAAACCAGCTGTGATATATTGTCATCCTTTTCTTCCCCAGTCTGATTTGAATGAATTTCCATAACCTTATCAGCATAGTAACCTTCAAAGAATGAACTGGACACTATAAGTTCTTTGAGCTTTCTGGCATGGTCAATATCCTTCGCAACCACCAATACAAAGGGCTTTATGATATTAACCTTGTTATCCCTTGCATATATATCCAGAGCAACTTTTGTATCTTCATGGATACGGACTCCATCCTCAAGCTTTATTCTGTCCAACTCCTCAGGGGAATAGTGCGAAGGATCGAAATCCTTTCTTGTGGCTACAGCAGGCTCTTTTACAAACCCGTCCTGAATAGCCTTTGCTAAAGAATATTCAAACACCACGTTTTTGAATTTGATGGCCCCTCCGCTTCGCTCAATCTTTGGAGTTGCAGTAAGCTCAAGTCCAATAACAGGATTCAGTTGATTTATAACTTCCATGCCCCTGTTCGCGCGGTAGTGGTGGGACTCGTCCATTAAAAGTACAAGGTCATCTAAATTAGATAAATAATTGAAATATGATTCCCCAAGAAACTCAGAAAGTCTTTTTATGCGTGGGGCATTACCGCCTCTTGTCTCCGCATTGATTTTCGAGATATTGAAAATATTGATATGGACATCTGAATCAAAGAGCTTTGAGTTAGTGTAATTATCTCCTGTAATAATCACCGGCTGATTATGAACAAATTCTCCAATACCCTGAAAGACATATTTCGGATGTGTTGAATTGGAAAAATCCTCAATCAACTTATTGTAAATCGTCAGGTTCGGAGCAAGAACAAAGAAGTTCTTAATTCCCTTTGCCAAATAGAGGTAAGCGACAAAAGCTCCCATCAAGCGGGTTTTCCCTACACCTGTAGCCAGTGCAAAGCAGATTGAGGGAAAGTTGCGCTCAAAGTCTGTGCAGGTGGGGTAAGCGCTTCTTACTATTTCAAGCTGTGAATTCAACTCATTATTTACCACCCCTTTATCCCCTCCTAAAATAGGCGGGGAGCTTTTGATGTTGTTATTTAAACTCCCCTCCTTGGTTAAGGAGGGGTCAGGGGTGGTTGGTGTTTTTGTCAGGGATAGCTTATCAGCCAATTCAGCAAGGATGTTCAAGCTCTCTGTTTGTGGAGGCCGGAGGCTCAATCTGTTTTTGATATTGATCGCTATTCTATCCATTACTCGGCTTCCTCCTCAAAAAGCGATGCTTCTTTCCTGGGCTTTCCTTTTTTGGATTTAGTGCTTTTACTATTAGCAGGCATCCCGACTGGAACAAATTCTGGTTCGTCCGGATTAACCGGCATGTTGATTATATTCAGGCTGTAATCCTCTTTGCCAAATTCGCACCGCCCGAGAAGCATATTCGGAATCTTTCTGACTGTGATATTTGGATAGCGATTGCCACATGGCCTTGAAAAAGATTTACAACAGATTAAAAGGCTCTCCTCTGCTTGCATCTCTTCATGGATTTTGTCCAGGAATTCAACTGTGATGAAATTGGTGGTAGTGAAGATATAATCCTTTTCCGTTGACTTCCCCTGCTTCCAGTAAACAGTCTCATCCGGGCTGTATTTAAATCCCTCATGCTTTGCCATAGCTGCCGCAAGCATGTTGGGATTGTACCGCTCGTCAATAATCCAGTTGCCGTACTTGTCTTCTTTCAACAGGCTCGGTGCAAGGTAATAATATTTGAATCCGCCGCCGCCCTGCCAACCCACAGCCTTTGAGATTCCGCCCTGATCTGTGCCGTCAATAACTTTTTGCAATCGCGGAAGACAGTGAGTATGACAATGTTCGCCAAGTTCTACCATAATCCATTTTCTTCCCATCTTGTGAGCAACAGCGCCGGTTGTGCCGGAACCGCCAAAAGAGTCAAGAACCCAATCGCCTTCCATCGTTGTTAAATCAATTATTCTTTCAATAAGTTTTTCTGGTTTTTTACCTTTTGGAAAGTCGACGTCTCCTTCTGTAGCTATTCCTTCCCAACTAATATCATTCCACATGTCTGTTAAAACTTCACCTGGCTGTTTCTTCCCATCAATGAGTTGCATTCTTTCATCGTAAAAAAGAATTCTTTCACCATTTAAGAAAAAATATGGCATATCATCGTTAGGATGTGTAAATATTTTATTCCTATTTGTTTTGGATTGCTCTATGGTTGTTCTTCTTTTTTGCAAAGCTCCACCTGTAACAGATGCAGTTCGAAAAACCCGCTCACAGTTTGCAATAGCGTATTCGGCAACAGCCTTCTCAAAATCATTTTTTCCTAAAATTCTTTTTGCTTTATTTGCACTTTCAAAACCTAAATTAATAGCAGTTTCTTCAGCAACTAAGACCCAAGCCCATTGCTTGTAGTCAGTTGTTCTTTCTTTTAAAATGAATTTGTAAGCAGTATCATATTCCCTTGCCTTGTATAATGTTTTAATTTGCGATTTGGTAATATCCTTTGCATAAAGAAATAAAAAATTAGCGGTTTTGAATATGGATTTTGAAGTATGCTTAAACCCAAATGGGCTATTAGCTGAAATAGTAATCGTATTTAAATAATTGGCTCTTCCAAAAATTTCATCTAAAAATACCTTCATGTATGACGCTTCGCTGTCATCTAAATGTACGGTCATAAATCCATCGCTTCTTAAAAGGCCATGCAAAATCTTAATTCTTCTATACATTAGATCCAGCCATATTGAGTGTTCTAATCCATCATCGTAATGCTCAAAGGCTGCGCCAGTGTTAAAAGGTGGGTCAATATAGATACATTTAATTTTTTCTGCAAAGTCCTGCTCAAGCGCCTTGAGCGCAAGAAGGTTGTCGCCGTGGATAAGCATGTTGCTTTTAAAATTCCCCTCTTGAGAGGGGTTAGGGGTGTGTCCGTAAGACCTCTCCGGGTCTTCAATCAATATCCTCGGCTCCAGCCTCGGCTGCTCATCCTTCCCTATCCATGTGAGTTCAAGTTTTTGTTTTTTGTTATTCATTTGTTTCGATAGTTTTTCATTCTAATTAAAATGGCTCAATATCTTCTTCAAGCCCTAATATCCTTTTTGCCCTATCTAAAACATGATCATATGTCATTATCGTCAAATTGTGATAACTCGAATTCAAAATCCTATATGCCGCCTTTTGTACATCATTCCAATTGTTAGACCGTCCAAATATCAAGATACACCTCGGCTTAATCGTTTTGACATTGCCTACCCGCTCAAGGAACTTCACGCTATTGGCTTCCCTCTCCACTTCATAGATATATGTTGTTGCTTGCGTTATCGCCTTTATGAGATCTGTTGAAGGAACGTAATTGTCGTGGTCAAGTGCTTCAGCCCAAAACTTCAGTCTGCTATCGGGTCTCTTGATCTCAATAATATCCAAAAAACCGTCGTATGCCTCCATCAGATAATCTGCAATATTGCCCGTGTCTATTTCTCTTTCATCCAAAATTCTTACAAACTCGCTTCCCAAAACCCAGTCGTTCTTCGTAAACCATGCCTGCCATTCTTTTTCTACCAAATTCTGATTCAACATCATCTCGAATCCGTTTACCGCCTTTATTCTTTCCTGACTCTGCAAACCTGCAATCAAGTCGTCTGGCAAGATGTTATTTGCTGCTATAAAATCAAGAACTTTTTTCTTATCCGGATTATCAAATATCCCTTTCAAGTGCGCCAAACTTGCCGGGTCAAACTTTTGCTCAATCGGTATAAATCGCTTTACGCCCTGCTTAAAAGGCTCATAATTTTCTTCGATGAAATTGAGCAGCGCTTTGAATTCATCATTGTCAAGCGTTAATTCGCTTTTTGGCCAACCACTTTCTGGCGTCTCAGGTTGCCCGGGAGTTTTAGTATATCTCCCGATCTTCAGAGAAACATCTTCTCCTTGCGTATGATGCGGTATTTTCCAGAAGACGGCGCGGGTAACTGTTGTCTTCTTATCCTTAAGAATTTTAATAAGATAATCAATGCCTTTCTTTGTACTTTTAATTACTTGCATAAAAGTTTTCTGTCGCTCCTGCGTAGCGCCGCAAGCGATTCTGTTAGCTTGATATCCGTCTTGCATTTCGGACAAGTAATCATTGGCTCTGTCATAAACCTCTCCTTGTCGGCGTGAACAAATCGGCATCCAGTGGCTGCTCATCCTTCCCTATCCATGTGAGTTCGAGTTTTTGTTTTTTGTTGTTCATATCACTTTGCTATTCAGCCTGTTTTTCTTCCTTAAGGATAATAAAAATCCCTGCAACTCATTGAAAATATTACAATTTTAGAAACGGCTCCTTCTTATTATCCAAGAGGCCGGATAATAAACCAATAACTTTTTTCTCTGCCGCTGAACCTGCCTTTCGATAACGAGCGTTCTTTTTACCCTTACTCATGTCCACTTCAAGCATCTCCAGATCAACCCACTTCTTAAGCATTTTTGACGCCTTCAGTGTGTCAACTGACGCAATCTTGCACAATTGGCCGTTTGTTATAAATCCATTTCGGTCAATCCAGTCGCTGACCTGCTCCCATATAGGAGGCCGTTCTTCATTGAGCAAATAGACAACTATTGAATCCCTTCGCGAAAAATAAAAGGGAGGATAAAGATCCTGTGCGCGCATGGTAGCAAACATCATCCTTACTCCTTCTCCGGCATCTATATTCGGAGGCTCGGGGAACTCTCTGAGACCGTTTACAATCAAAGGATTACGGCTGAAAGAACCTGCGTACTCAATGGTTTTTGTCGTGATATTACCGGGTAAGAGACCGGGGCTTTCAACTTCTATGCGATTGTCAAAAAGCCGTATGTGAATATCTCTGTTTATGTGATAGTCTCGGTGGATAACGGCATTGGTTATCGCCTCTCTGATAGCTCGCGTAGGATAACGATGAATGGTCTCAAAGCCGGACTTTGCAAGAGTCAGACCCTTTGCTATTTCATTAATTACATATGCATATGCATCAGCAATTTGTTTTATTAGCGGACCGCTAATTGTTTTCGGAGGCTTGAGCAGGTTGGGAACCGTACCATGTTCGATACGTATTCCGGCATAATGAAATATTCTCACAGTGGTCTTTGAGGATAAAATACCTGAAGGATCTTCTGCAAAACACAGGACAGCCGCTCTTGTAGGCAAGATTCCCTCATTCTTTTTTCGTGCCAGGCCGATTCTGAACATTCTATCTTTGATGTCGCCCGAACTAATCCCCCTGCTTTCGCAGTAACTTTTCCATAAATCTGTATGAAGAAGTTCAAACGGAACATCTACGAGTTCGCTCTCTGCGCTGATTACACCCCTTGAAAAGCAAATATCATTGATCTCGGAAGCGGTCATCTCACGGTTGCCTTTATCGAGGCGTTTCCATGTCCCATCTTCAACGATGGAATGCACTTTAGGGCTTTTAGGAACGTCTATAATAATAATTTCTCCGGAAATCCCGTCTTTTAGTTCGCACTGAAGTGTTGTCCATGAAATCTCATCTATCGGCGGAGTAATTTGGTGCTGAACTTTTTGCCTGAGTTCGTCAACTGCTTCTGGATTCTCATGGATACCTATAAGGCGGTCGCTTCCTTTTGCCTTTGAATAATCTTCCATCCCCAGCGCCAGAAAACCGCCCTCTGTATTGGCGAAGGCTACAATGGTTTCGAGAGCTTTTCTGACCATTTTCCCTGAAACGCGCTTTGATTCAAAAAACATGGTTTCATCCCAGGAAATAAGCTTTTCTATAATTGATTGATTATCTTTCATTTATATTTTCCTGATTATTGCTCCAGCCTCGGCAGCTCATCCTTCCCTATCCATGTGAGTTCAAGTTTTTGGGGTTTAGACATCCACAATCTCCCAATGCCCGCCTTTATCAGGGCCAATGCGTTTCAATATTTTTTTCACTTTCAGTTTTGCAAGGTTGTTTTCCACAGATGTTGTGCTTATTCCTAACATCGTTGAAAGTTCAGGTATTGTTATAAATCTGTTTTTCGCAATTAGTTCTAAAATTCCTTTTTCATTTTCACCCAACTTTTCACCCAACTTTTCACCCAACTTTTTCACCCAACTTTCTGCCAATCCTTTCTCCGTACTTTCTCCGTACCTTCTCCGTACTTTCTCCGTACTTTTCTCCCCGGTTTCTTTATCCGCTTTAAGAGAATAACGGGGATCACGATAAAAAGTGACCCGAAAGAATGCATCCATTTCAAATACGGGCTCTTTCAGCCCGGCGTCACGCATGAGTTCTCGCATACGTTCAATGCCTGTACCCATTCGCTCAACTTTACCCATGCGATGGAACAGATCGGCGATGATCGGATTTCTCCTCACTGAAGACTTGCCAAAGTCCCGCTTCGCGATTCCGTCAGCCAGTCCCCCGGGATTCTCTATTTCCACACGGTCATCAAAAACCCTTACATATACACTTGTTCCTTTAATCGTGTAATTCCTGTGGACAATCGCATTAACAACAGCTTCCCTTAAGGCGTCTAACGGAATCTCATAAATATCGAACCGGTCAAACCCCCGAATTTCACTGCGGACATTCAAATGTTTCTTAAGAAAAGCAACGGCTTCATTAAACTGGATTAAAAGGTCGTCTTTTACATCATACCGGTCATAAATATTAGTTTTGCCTGTTCCCTTAAATGCCGCAAAAATACTTTCAGCATGAGGGATAAATCTTCCAAGTTTAGAAGCAAACATTAACGCTCCCGCATTGTTGATTTTGTCCTTTTTGCAAATACTCAGACTCGTAAGAAAAGAAGAAAGATTTGCCTTGCTGATATGGTAAGACATATTCGCTTCCCGTAAAAATGATTTGACTTTTTTGAGTGATATATCATTAAGGCTTAAATCTCTGCGGAAGATATCCTCAAAAGAGATATCCTCAGTCTCGCGAAAAATAGCCCGCACTTCTCTTTGCGTCATCTTCTGTGTTACTGCGTCCAGCCTCCTGAAATAACCGGATGATGAACTGTATGGCTTTTCATCTCCCTCCGGAACCTCAATGACAACAATTTCCCCCACTTGACGGATATTCTTAAGGTGAATTGATGGGTCACAATTCCGGGCAATAGTATTTATTTCCGCTTTCATTTTGTTAGTCAGCTTCTCTCCGACAACCCTTCCTGAGTCATCAACTCCGAGCAGTAATAGCCCGCCTTTTGAATTAGCAAAAGCGACGATGTCGCGGTCAATCTTGGAAGTGTACCTCTCCTTACACTCAACGGTTAATCCCTCGCCTTCTTTGATAAGAATATTTACATTGCCGGCATCAATCATTTATCAATGTCCCCTTCTAAACCACTTTCCATTTTATAGTAAACAATTCATTGCTTTCTATCTTCTGCTTTAACCTTGCCTCTATTTCATTAATCAGATTTTCCTTTCGCACGTCCACCTCATCCTGCGCCTGATAAAGGTTTTGCCGTAAAGTATTTCTCTTCTTTTCCATTTCTTTGATATCTCTCTGCGCTGATAACTTTTCCTCAAGCTTCAGGATTTTCTTGGCCTCTGTCTTCCTGGCCTTTATGTCCCTGTCAAGCTCTTTCAATTCTAACTCAATGCTGCTCTTTACGTCATCAGCCCATTTATCCAGCTTTTCCATTTCATCATCAAAGAAGCCCCCATTGCGTTCAGCATTGTTTTGCAGAATTTCTTCCTTTTGTCTGTGAGCAATTTTTTCGATTTGTTTTTCAGCCATCCCTGCCCACCCCTTATCAAGGAAAGGGCTTACAGCAGCTGATAAGGAAAAAAGCCTTTGACATTGTTCAATGTCAAGTTCCAAGCCATCATCAGCTATTCCACACATGAGAATATGGTCTTCCGTTTCAAAAGAATGGGTGGTCAGATTCATTATTGACAGCCAGCCTGATTTTCCTATAAGAGGTTCAAGAACGCTGATATTCTTAGGTGTATTTGAGTAATCAAAGACTACCTCCCGACTATCAAGCGATATGGATTTGCACTTATCAATAAGACGCTGCGCAAGAGGATGTCCAATCCTGTAAATGTTAGCGTCTTCAATATTCTTGCCTATTCTGTAGGGTCCCGGATGTATTGTTTCATTCCCAAATGGGTTTTCTCGCAACACGAAAGAATAACCATCTTCGGCAAAATCGGCATACGGCTCAAGATAATATTTCGTAACCTGCCAGAGCCAGTTTTCATATTTTGTTAGATAATCCCTGCTTTCCTGTAAATTGATCCTGAGTTTTTCGTGAACCTCTTCATCGAAGTTTTCAAGGAGCCTCTGTCTTGTAAGACTAATTGTCTCGTCAATCTGCGGCTCCATCTCTTTCTGAAGGGCATCAAATGCAGTCTGTATTTCTTCTTCTGTCCTGCATTGCTGATAAATCTGTGCAATGCGCTTTTCAAAGTCTACGCCTGATTCAATACTTCCAAGCACCTCATCGCTTGCGCCGAAGACGCCTTCAAAAAGCTTAAATTTCTCTGAGAGAAGTTGATATACCCTCAGGTCAGCAGCGTTCTTTTTATTCAGGAAATTAACCACAACCACATCATGCCTTTGTCCGTAACGGTGGCATCTGCCGATCCTCTGCTCAATCCTCTGTGGATTCCACGGAAGGTCATAATTAACGACCAATGAGCAAAACTGCAAATTAATTCCTTCAGCGCCTGCTTCGGTTGCAATCATTATTATTCCTTCGTCTCTGAAATAATCCACTAAAGCTGCCCTCATGTCCGCGCTTTTTGAACCTGAAATCCTGTCAGTCCCTTGATGCCTCTCTATCCACCTATTATAAATTCCTTGTGATTTTTGGTCGGTATTTGACCCGTTGAATAAGACTATCTTTCCGCTGTATTCAGTATTCTCCAAAATATTTTCAAGATATTTCTGTGTTCTTGTTGATTCGGTAAAAATAACCGCTTTTTTAACTCCGCCCCGTTTCTCAGCCTCGGCAAAGCCTGCCTTCAATGCAGTCAGTAAAACTTCACCTTTAGAGTTCTTCTTTATTGCCTTGGCCAGTGAATAAAATTCCTTTAATGACTGGCTTTCTTCTTTTATTGATTTTATTTCTTCAGGAGTGTAAGTCTTTTTTTCTTCTGTCTCATCTTCGTCCTCTGTCCACTCGTCTTGCATCTCGTCAAATATTTCAAAATCTTGTGAAACTGTTTCTTCAAGCACCGGCATTATTTCCTGATTTACAACAACTGCATCCAATTTATTTGATAGGGCTTCTAATGTGCCTGATATTGCATAAGTAGACGATGCGAGCAGTTTGCGGAGAATAAGTGTCATCAATTGCCTTTGGCTTGCAGGCAAGGCATAAAGGTTTTGCCGCTGCAAATAATCGGATATCAGGTCATAAAGCAGCTGCTCATTCTCGGTAGGATAAAACTCCTGTGTTATGGGAATGCGGTTGGTGTATTTCACATATTCCAGAACCTGCCTTCTCAATGTACGTTTGCAAATGGGCTTTAACCGCTCCTTTAAATCGTCAAAATTATCATTGTTGGTCAAACGGGCAAACTGACTCTTAAAGCTTGTCAAATCCCCAAATGTATAATCGTCAATGATGCTCACAAGTCCGTATAGCTCCATGAGGGTATTTTGAAGGGGTGTTGCTGTCAGCAGAAGCTTAGGCGCATGAGCTATGGCAGCCTTGATTGCGTTGGCAATCTTATTGGTGTTCTTATAGACATTCCGTAAATGATGCGCCTCGTCAATGACTATCAGATCCCATTCGATCTGTTTTATATATATGTCCTTAGTCCTTGCAAAGTGGTAAGAACATATTACAATGCTGTCTCGTTTAAAAGGATTCAGATTCCCAGTTTTGATTTCCTGATTAAATGATTTTGTCTCAAGAATAATAGAGGGCAGAAAAAATTTGTCCGCTAATTCCTGATTCCACTGTTTGCGAAGACTGGAAGGGACAATAATCAGAATCCTTCTCTTGCGTTCTGCCCACTTCTGAGAAATAACAATTCCTGCTTCAATGGTTTTTCCCAATCCAACTTCATCGGCCAAAATAGCGCCCTTTGAAAGCGGCGAGCGAAAGGCAAATAAGGCTGCCTCGACCTGATGAGGATTTAAATCAACCTGTGCGTCGGATAACGAGGCGGCAAGCTTTTGTAAACTGTCGGATGGATACCGGCGTGTCAGCTCATAAGCAAAATATTTGGCATGATAGGGTGTTAATTGCATCTATTTATGTATGAAATTGAAACATTAATTTTCTCCGTTCAAATTTTCCCTCAATATTAAAATCTTTTATCATTATTTGCAATAGCCGATAATACGTGAAAGAGCAAGAACGAAATGAAGCAGAAGGGACAAGGCTTATTGGAGCTTGGGACTTCAGGAAGGGCTTCAGCTTAAGGACACCTTTGGATAGGAGTGTCAAAATGAGCCTTTAAATAAAAATAGGCTCATCGTGTAAGAGTATGGGTAAACTGATGAACTTCAAGAAGTATAACATGGCTTCAAATAAAGAGAAAAGAGCTTTTAAAGGCATAAAGAAATCAGTATGATTTATAGATGGGAAAAAATAGACGATTACTGGACGAATATCAGTTCCCCGGATTTCGGCCGCGATCTAAAATACAGGGGATATTGGGAGACCCGAAGGCACGGGTTATTCAACTTAAGCGGAGTCAAAAAAAACAGTATGCGGGTGTTGCGGCGCTGTGCATCGAAGCTATTACGACAAGACAGTGCGGCGGATACGGGATTTATCCTGCGGGGATGCGCGGATATATCTGGAAGTGGAAGTTCGGCGAGTCCATTGCAAGAGGTGTGGAAAAGTGAAGCGGGAGAAGCTTCCATGGCTGGCAAACAATCCCTTCTATACGAACCGATTCTCTTACTACGTGGGAAGGAAATGTCGAGCCATGACCGTCAAGGACGTAGCAAAAGAACTGAAACTGGACTGGCATACAGTAAAGGCATTAGACAAAGAGTACATGCAGGAACAGCTTCGGAGAAATCCTGTGGCTGCGCCTCGTGTAATAGGGATAGACGAACTATCCCTGCGGAAGGGACATACCTATCGGATCGTTGTAAGCGATATAGCCAGAGGGCGGCCGATCTGGTATGGCGGGAAAGACAGGTCTGAGGAAAGCATGGATATGTTTTACGAAGGGCTTGGACCGGAGAAGACAAAGAAGATACAGTTGGCGGTCATGGATATGTGGAAGGCGTTTGAGAAATCTACAAAGAAGAACGCTCCTGGCGCAGCGATTCTCTATGACAAGTTTCATGTGATCAGACATCTTGGCGAAGCGCTGGATAAAGTGCGCAAGACGGAATATTTCCGGCTCTCAGGAAAGGATCGTTCATATATCAAGGGACAGAAGTACACCCTTTTGTCGAACCGTGAAAACCTTACGCTTGATGGCAATAAGGCATTAAAGAAGCTTCTAAAGGCAAACAAGCGGCTTAATGCTGCATATCTCCTAAAGGAATCCTTTGGTCAGTTATGGAGTTATCAGGCAGAGGGATGGGCGAGGCGATTCTTCCAAAACTGGAAGAATGCTCTTAAATGGCAGCGTTTAAAGCCCTATGAGAAGTTTGCGGAAATGATCGATAGGCACTGGGATGGCATTGCAGCTTACAGCAGGCCGGAGAATAAAGTCACATTGGGATTTGTTGAGGGACTGAACAATAAAATCAGGGTGATTCAAAGAAGGGCTTATGGGTTAAGAGATGAAGATTATCTTCGGCTGAAAATCCTTACCTGTATGCTCAAGGAGATATAAATTGACCCACACTAAGACGCGAAGACCCTAAAAATTTAACTATTAAATGCCGTCGATTATGATTGTAAACCCCATCATTTTGGCTATCGTTAAGATTTTCTTTTTTAATCCAGTAGAATCAAATTCCCCATAGCACTGAGACGTTCCAAACAAATTCAATACCTTATTAGGATAATCAATTGCCCAAATCCCTCCACCGACTACCACCCACTCAGGATTATGAATAGTGAAAAAATCTTTTTTCTGGTTATATGTCCCCTTCCCCCTATTTAACATAAATCTTTCTACGATATTTGCATGATGAACAGAAAGTTCTCTTGGAGAAAGTACGATATATTCTTTGCCGGTATCCTCATTGGTTATCTGGACAAACTTACCATTGCATTTCGCCGGGATTTCTTTTTTGAGAATCTTCGTATAATAAAATTCTGAATAATCTATTAACTAATTCAAAATCCATGTTTTTTCGAAATCAGATAAAGTTAGTCGTAGCAGGCATCTAAGCTTTATTTTCCCCCTGTACATAACCCTGCACGTAACCCTGTCCCTGTCTCTGCAACGGCAAATTCTGTAACCAATTGAATTTATTGCTCTTTTGGGTCTGACCATCCTTTTTTACACTTCTTTTTTCATGCCCACTCATGGTCTTGCCCTAATCTCATCATTAAGTAATTTTTTGAGAGCCTTAAGCACAAGCTTTCACTCTTTCACTTGTCAGCGGCCTTCCAAGAATTTTTTATTATCTGCTTTCTTCCTCCTTATCATATCATTTAGTCTGTTGTGCCCAATAAAGCCCATACATTCTTTTACTTATTCAACCTTCCTCTATCTCTCAAGCAATCTCGATATTCTTAGCTGCAATCAAGGCTTTTACGACGGATAAAGATTCTGTATCCAGATTAAGAGTTACTGCTCGTTTTTGTGCGAAGTGATATTTTTAGTGGTTTGGTTAATTAAATTAAGCACTGACGTAGGCTCAATCCGTCTTTCCCTGAGTGTAACAATAAGTTCTTTCTCTTGTTCATTTAGGGCAGAAATTGGTTTACTAAACATCGGCTCTATATCTTCCCTCTCTACTGTCCAGTCTTTTATCTTATTAAAAAGCTCTTTATCTATTTCCTTTACTCTGAAAGAGAATCTTGATTTGTCTTTACCGTAATTCGCAATGGCACTTGACATAAAAGATTCTAAGTCAATTTTGCCCCATAAAACAAAATCGTTTATCTGTTTCCGTCTAAAAATAAAAATATTTCCATCTACATCTCTGGCACATACCGCATAAACCATTTTCCCCAAAAAAGACTCAAAATTCCTCAAAGCACCAATTGTCCGCAAAGTAGGCAAAAATCGCATTTTTTCAATAATATTCATCGGTGGTATAAGCGATATAAATTCAAGAGATTGATTATATAGAACTAACAAGTAGAGAGGAAAATATTCGGGAAATATGCCCGTAAGAAAAAGTTTAATAAGTTTATCGCTTGAAAATGGGTTGCTCACGTTTCCTACAATATATTCGGGATTAATATCAAGATCAATAGCAATCTTAGAAAGAGTTTCTTTAGATAACGATGCGTGACCCTTCTCAAATTGAGCAATAGCTGACCTATTTTTTTGGACTTTTCTGGCTAGTTCCTCCTGAGTAATTCCCTTTGATTTTCTAATAGTGCTAATGAGAAAAGATAAATTCATATGTTTATTATACTAACATAACAAAGAAAAAACAACTAACTACTTGACAAGTATTTAAATTAATGATAACATAGTAATAGAAATTTACTAACTTAGTTTAAATAAACCTACAAGATGTAAGGAGGATTCTAAAATGAAAACTCACCAATCAGGGGGGGAAAGAGTACAGGAAGGGGAAGAAAATGAAATGGCACTTCGAACATTTGACGAGCTCCGAAAATACATTGGTTCATCAATTTTCCCTCAGGTGGGCCCAATCACTGCAAAAAATATAGTATCGACTTTCGGAGTCAGAACGATTCAGGTCATAGAGGAATCTTCACATGAACTATATTCGGTGAGAGGCGTTGGAAGCCATCGGGCTACAACAATAATTGACGGCTGGGCAACCCCGCGCCGACTGAAAAAAACATGCATGATATTGATGCGGGAAAGGACCAAAGAATGAGAAAGGGAATCATGACGAATGAACGTGATTACAAAATCTTGCATTATCTTTATTACGGGCCTGCTGCAGTCTCCTATATATTTTTTATTTTTTTCGACACTGATAAAAAACACAAAAAGACGCGCTGGCGGGTGATGCTCCGAAGATTGCAAAAGATGCAAGACGCAAATCTCATACAAATTATTGAAGATAATCGCGCCGATGACAGGATACTGATCCTAGGGAAAAAAGGCGCTGAGCTTGTGTGCAATGTCCACAGTCTTGAAATCGAAAATGCATGGACACACGCTGGCAAGAATAGTGATTTTTATCATGATTTAACAACAGCACAAATCGCCAGGAATTTCATTTTCAACGCCAAAGATGAAATCGAAGTCAATCTGGAATTTGAACACTTCCTCAAAAAAGTGCAGCAGCGCAAAAATGGGAATATTAATGGACTCGGATATCCAGATTTCCGGGTCCATTTAGGTAAAAAAGATAACGAGGAGCAAATTTATGACGTTGAAAGGGATTGCTGCACAATCGGTAAGCACTCGTTCGAAAAAAAATTGTGCAGCTCTCAATATCCACTGCTGATCGTTACCGATACAATGCAACGTGTAAAGTGGATTTACATGAATGCGCGTGAATTACAAGTGAGCAGGAGAGTCTTTATTGTACGGATTAAACAGCTACCTAAAAATATATATTCGCCTTTCAAATGCTGGTCTCCGCCAAATACTGAGGAAATTACCTTCAAAATAGGCGAGGAGTGAGACAACTAAAATGATTTTTTTTACCCTATGAAAAAACAGCAAGGCATAAATCAAAGACTATATTCGATTCCGGAGGCAGCAGCATATCTGGGCAGATCGGTTTGCGGCGTCCGAGAGATGATATGGGATGGAAAGTTACGCAAAGTGCAGTGGGATCGGCGGATATATGTGGACAAAAATGACCTTGATGAGCTGATCGAAAAAAATAAGCAACTCTTTACAGATTAAAAAGGAGGAGAAAATGGGAACTTACTATCAGCGGGGTAAAGTTTTCTGGATTAAGTACTATCGTCATGGAAAACCCTATCGGGAGAGTACACACTCAACCAAGAAGAGCACAGCAAAAAGATTACTTAAGCTGCGCGAGGGCCAGATTGCGGAAGGAAGATTCAATGGGTTAAGGGTGGAGAAGGTACTTTTCGATGAGCTTGCGGCAGACCTGATCAATGATTACATAATTAATCGTAAGAAATCATTAGACAGAGTACATCTGAGTATTAAGCATCTTGCCCCACATTTCGGAAAAATGAGAGCAGTAAACATCACTACGGACTATGTAAAGAAATATATAGTCAGGAGACAGGAGGAAGGGGCTGAAAACGGAACGATCAATAGAGAGCTTTCAGCCTTAAAGAGGATGTATTCACTTGGAGCAAGGCAGACACCGTCCAAGGTTACTCAGGTTCCTTATATTCCCAAGTTGAATGAGAATAATGTCCGAACCGGATTTTTTGAGTGTGACGAGTATCTGAAGTTGAAAGGTGCTCTGCCCTTCTATCTAAAGCCTATTCTTGTTATGGCTTATTATACGGGGATGAGGAGAGAAGAGATTCTTTCTCTCGAATGGTATCAGGTGAATATCATCGAAGGAAAAATAACTCTTGATGCCGGAACCACTAAGAATGACGAGCCACGTATTATTTATCTCAAAGGTGAATTTTATGAATCACTTCTGAACCAGAAGATTATCAGGGATGAAAAATACCCTAAATGCCGGCATGTATTTTTCCGGGAGGGAAATCCGATTAAAGATTTCAGGGCAGCATGGGATTCGGCATTACTTAAATGCGGCTATAGGCCAACCTTCAAATGTAAAGAATGCGGCGCAGTAGTAGAATTGCCTGAAGGGATAAAGAGAAATGAGCTTACTTGCTATAAGTGTGGCAGTGAGAAGCTTAAAAAATACGATAAGCTTTTCCATGACCTTAGAAGGACCGGCGTAAGAAATATGATTCGGGCAGGAGTTACGGAGAAGGTGGCGATGAATATTAGCGGTCACAAAACCAGGTCAGTATTCGATCGCTATAATATCGTTAATGAGGCTGACCTGAAAAGCGCAGCCGAGAAGGTACACAAGCTGCACGAAGATACTGTGAAGAAACATAAAAAAATTGCAAATGGGCACAATTTGGGCACAATCAACTCAATTCGGCACAAAGAGGTAGCGAATGAAACTCGCTAACTCCTTGATTTTAATGGTGCCGGTGGAGAGACTTGAACTCTCACGGGGTCGCCCCCACCGGATTTTGAGTCCGGCGCGTCTGCCAGTTCCACCACACCGGCTACTGTTGATTTTAAATGTTTGTTGCAGATAAGGTCAAACATTCATATTTCCGACTGCAGCAAAATTACAGCAGACCCTTGTAAAAGACTTAACAGCGGCTCTTTCCTAAAGATTCTTTATTGAACTTACCGGCGAATAAAAACCGTTTGCAATCATCTGATTTAATATTACATCTGCCTCTTGGCTGCTTATAACTTTCTTTTTAACTGCCTTTATAATAATGCCTATTGTTCCTGCCAGTTTCACGCCCAGTAAATCTGCCTCTCTCCTTGCCGCCCTGTCATCACAGGCAAATACATAACCCCTTGTCTTTGCCGCTGCAATGCTGGACGCCTCGCCGAAACCGAGAGATACGGAAAGCATATAGAACAAAGCCTTTTCTTTTTCACTTTTCAATGCTATCTCCTTAAGCCAGCCCTCTTTTATAGCTTCGTTAACTCTCACAAGGTTATTATGGCCTCCGAGTATCCCTCTCAGATTTTCGGCCGCCACAAAATTAGTCATATACGAAGAATTTGAGTAGAGTTTTTTGATGATATGCAAGGAATCTGAGAGTGCGAAATTGCTCAGCACACAGCAGTCGAATAAAAGCTCAGGCATTTACAGCATCCTGTAAAATCTCAGGCTGCTTTTGCAGCATTATGCGTATGCTGCGTTTCATCAAATAGAGCCGCGCGCTCACAACATCAATGCCCAGCACTTCAGATAGTTTGCCGAGGCTTATCAGCCCCTCTCTATATGCTTCAAGGGCAATAGATTGTCTGTGCTCAAGAACATCTCTTCCATAAGTAACGTCAAGAGCTTCCCTTATAAGCCCGCCGAGAGTGCTTCCTTCTTTTCTTGCATATGACTTGAGCTGCCTGTGCTGCTCATCAGTAAGCATTATATTGGTCCTCTTCATCCCCGCCTCCATATGTGTAACTATATGTGTAATACTAACATTGCCAAACATGGAGCGTCAAGAAAGATAACGGCAGTGTCAATTTTTTAATAAGTGATTGTGATTGTAGAGGGTATTCAGGTAAACTTTAGGCAGGAGGTGATTGAGATGAAAACAGTCACAGCAATTAATCTGGCAATTCAAAAGACATTATTAATTTAACCTTCACTCGCCTCAAAACTTCCAATCTTCCTGAGCCTTTTATACCTTTCATCTACAAGCTTCCCGCCGCTCTTGCTGCCAAGCTCTTCTATTGACTGCATTATTATCTCGGAAATACTTTTCGCAACTGCCTCCGGGTTTCTGTGGGCGCCTCCAAGCGGCTCGGGTATTATCCCGTCAATTATCTTAAACCCGAGGATGTCCTTGGCAGTAAGCCTGAGCGCATCCGCAGCCTTTGAAAACTCATCGGAAGTAAGTTCTCCGTCTTTTTTCCATAATATTGCAGCGCAGCCTTCAGGTGATATGACAGAATAAACAGAGTGCTCAAGCATATAAATCCTGTCTGCAACTCCCAATGCAAGCGCCCCGCCGCTTCCGCCCTCGCCTATGACAATAGAAATTATAGGAGTCTTTATTTTTGACATCTCCATGAGATTTGTTGCTATCGCCTCTGACTGGCCTCTCTCTTCAGCGCCTATGCCGGGATAAGCGCCCGGCGTGTCAATAAGCGTGATTATAGGTTTCTTGAATCTCTCTGCAAGTTTCATAAGCCTCAGAGCCTTTCTATAGCCCTCCGGCTGAGGCTGCCCGAAGTTTCTGTATATTCTTTCCTTTGTCCCTCTTCCCTTCTGGTGGCCTATAATCATTACATGCACGCCGTTTACAGTCGCAAAACCTCCGACTATCGCAGAGTCATCAGAAAACCTCCTGTCGCCGTGAAGCTCCATAAAATCTTCTGAAAGCATGTCTATGTAATCAAGGGTATACGGCCTGTCAGGATGCCTTGCAAGAAGCGTTTTCTGCCACGGGGTGAGATTGGAAAAGATTTCAGAGCGGAGTTCCTTCGCCTTTTTCTCAAGTTTTTTTACTACCGAGCCTATATCCATGTCTTTCCTGTTAGAAAGACGTTTAAGCTCTTCTATTTTAAGCTCAAGCTCTTCTATGGGTTTTTCAAACTCAAGATAATATCTCATAAATACAGTAGACAGTAGACAGTAGTCAGTAGACAGGTCTTTTCCTGAATTCTGTCTACTATATACTGTTTACTATTCTCACGGCTCCTTTCCCAAGTATCCCTTCAAGCCTGCCTATTATCATGCTGCTTATATCTATCTGAAACCCTGTGGCAATAAACACCTCAGAGTCAGGTAAATCCATTTTGAGATTTAAAGGGCATTCTCCCGGACTGTCTGACAGCGTCTTCCTCAGATTTTTTAGGCTCAGGCCGTCAGCAATAGGATATTTTATACTAATCTCGCATTTTAAGCCATTTCTGGAACCAAAACCGTTTATCTCTGCTATCTTATTTGAGATAAGTTTTGTGCCCTTTTCTGTTTTATCAACTATCCCCTTCACAATAACCAGCGCATCTTTCTTAAGCAGCTCCCTATTGTTTTTAAAGAGTTCCGGGAATGCAATAGCCTCAACGCTTCCTTCCTCATCTTCAAGAGTGAAGTATGCCATTGTTTCTGACGTCCCGCGCCTCTGGATTTTTTTTATGCTGCTTATAACGCCTGCAACCTGAACTTCGTCCCTGTCAGTAATGCCGTCAAGCTCAGAGGTCCGTTTTATGCGCATCGCTGACAATTTGCGCCTGTGCTTAATAACGGGATGCCCTGTAACGTAAAAACCGAGAGCCTCTTTTTCACAGCTGAGAGTCTTCATTTCATCCCATTCTTTAATCGTTTTCGCATCTTCCTGTGAGCCGAAAATGTTCTGCTGCCCCAGAAGACTTCGGCCGCGAGAACCGTTAAGGGAATCCTGCACCAGCGACATAGCCTTTGCTCTCGTTAAACCAAGCGAGTCAAAGGCCCCCGCCTTTATGAGGTTTTCAATAACCTTTTTATTTACCTTTCTTGTATCCACTCTTGTATCCACTCTCTGAATAAAGTCCTCTGTTGAAGAAAAACTCCCGTCTTTTTCTCTTGAATCAAGGATTGCTTCTATGGCTGAAGCCCCAACGCCTTTAACCGCCTCAAGCCCGAATCTAATAGAACTGCCTACGACTTTGAATTCCCTCCCGCTTTCATTTATATCAGGAGGAAGCATTTTTATAGACATATTCCTGCACTCGGCAATCAGATGAACTACTTTATTCGTATCACCCATATCAGCGCTCAGTGTCGCCGCCATGAACTCAACGGGATAATGCGCCTTAAGATATGCAGTGTGGTATGAGAGATATGCGTAAGCAGCCGAATGAGATTTATTGAAGCCGTACTCCGCAAACAAAGACATAAGGTCAAACAGCCTTGCAGCCTTTTTCTCCGACAGCTTGTTTGCAACCGCTCCCTTAATAAACGCCTCTTTGAGTTTTTCCATCTCCTCCGGTTTTTTCTTGCCCATGGCTTTTCTAAGTATATCCGCCTGCCCCATGGTAAAGTTCGCAAGTTTATTTGCAATCTGCATCACCTGTTCCTGATAAAGAATTACGCCGTAGGTCTCATCAAGTATTTCCTTGAGCTGGGGGAGTTCATATTTAACAGCCGTATTTCCCCTTTTCCTCTTGATGAAATCATCTATCATGCCGCTTCCTATCGGGCCCGGCCTGTAAAGCGCAACGAGCGCTATAAGGTCTTCAAATCTGTTCGGCTGCATCTTAACAAGTATCTCCCTCATGCCGGAGCTCTCAAGCTGGAATATGCCGGTTGTCTGCCCCGAACACAGAAGACTATACGTTTTAGTGTCATCCAGAGGCGCATTCCTGAGAGACAACTCCGTTCCTGAATCCTTTATATGGCGCAGCGTTTTGTCTATTACAGTCAGGGTTTTAAGCCCGAGGAAATCAAACTTCAGGAGTCCGATGCTTTCAATAGTTCCCATGTCAAACTGTGTTGTTACAGTTCCATCGGAGGGATTTTTATACAGCGGCGTAAAATCTGTAAGCGGTTTTGGTGATATTACAATCCCTGCTGCATGGGTTGATGCGTGCCTGCACAGCCCCTCAAGCCTCTTTGCTATGTCAATGAGTTCTTTTACGCGCGGATTGCTTTCATAAAGCTCTTGCAGCTGCGGCTCTGCCCGCAAAGCATCGTCAATAGTAATATTCAGGGTATTAGGCACAAGTTTTGCAATTTTATCAACCTCGGCATAGGGGATATCAAGCGCCCGCCCAACGTCTCTTATGGCCGCCTTTGCAGCCATGGTGCCGAATGTTATTATCTGGGATACATAGTCCTTGCCGTATTTCTCAGACACATACGAAATTACTTCTGCCCTTCTGTCCCTGCAAAAATCAACATCTATATCCGGCATGCTTATTCTCTCAGGGTTAAGGAATCTCTCAAATAAAAGTCCGTATTTAAGCGGGTCTAATTCCGTAATGTCAAGACAATAGGAAATAAGGCTTCCCGCTGCTGACCCTCTGCCCGGGCCGACAGGTATCCCCTTTCCCCTCGCATGAGTTATAAAATCCCATACTATAAGAAAATAAGAGGAGTAACCCATTTTTTTGATTATCTCTACCTCTTTTTTGAATCTTTCAATGTATATATCAGGCGGCTGGCTTCCGAATTTCTCGTGCAGGCCTTTTCTTGCAAGTTCTTCAAGAAAGGAATCAGGCGAGAGGCCGCTTTCAATCTTATATGTCGGCAGGAAGGATTTGCCGGTTGTAAAATCCACATTGCACCTTTCTGCAATTGCCCTGCTGTTCAGAACAGCCTCCGGCGCCTCTTTAAAAAATGTCTTCATCTCATCCGGAGATTTGAAGTAAAAGCCTTCAGAATTGAATTTCAGCCTGCTGCTGTCGGCAACCGTTTTCCCGGTCTGTATGCAGAGCAGTATATCGTGCGCCTTTGCATCCTCTTTTCTCAGGTAATGGCAGTCATTCGTGGCAACAATTCCTATATGAAGCTCTTTTGCAAGGGCAATGAGTTTATCGTTAAGATTGTTCTGCTCCGAGAGGTCATTATTCTGTATCTCTATATAAAAGTTCTCCGGCCCGAGTATGTGTTTATACTCAAGCGCAATTTCTCTCGCCTTATCCAAAAGCCCTCTCTGAAGATAATAAGGCACCTCGCCTTTAAGACAGGAGGTAAGGCCGATAAGCCCTCCGCTGTATTGTTCAAGGAGAGCTCTGTCAATGCGCGGCTTGTAGTAAAAACCCTCTGTGTAAGCCTTTGTCACAAGCATAACAAGATTTTTATATCCGTTATTATCTTTTGCAAGGAGTATAAGATGAAAAGATGATTCTGAAACATTATCCTTTTCTTTATCAAAGCGGCTTTTAGGAGCAATGTAAACTTCGCAGCCAATGATAGGTTTAATCCCGGCCTTTGAGACCTTTTTATAAAACTCAACGGCCCCAAAGAGATTCCCGTGGTCGGTGATGGCAAGGGCAGGCATTCTGTAAGAGGATGCAAGGGCAACCAGCTCGTTTATTTTGATTGCTCCGTCTAAGAGACTGTATTCTGTGTGGAGGTGCAAGGGGACATAGTCCGAATGTGAATGCATAGAAAATATTAACTATATGAAAGCAGGCAAGTCAACCTTATCAGAACCCTGTCAATGCGATGTGTTATTTCAGGCAATTAAAAATCAAGGGGGTGAGACCTTTTGATAAACTCCAGAAAGTTACCGAATTAGTGAGATAGAACAACAGTTTTCTTTTTAAACATTTTATTTCCTTCTCCTTTTGCCTGCAATGAGCGGCTAACGTTTCGGCATATCTGAAGTTGCGTAGCAATTTGGGTGGAGGCTTTTGTAAAAAGCCGTAACCAGATATGCCGTGTTAGCTGATGTATTCCTTTTCTTTTTTCCGACAGCAGTCGGAATTGTTTTAAAAAATTTTAAAATTTCTTTTTCCGTTTTGGGCAAGGGGCAGAGGGGTAGGGGTGAATGCCCAAAATCCAAAACTCCTTGTTTCTTTTAAAACAAACAGACAAAAAGGAAGGGGTTTAAGGGGAGGGAATTTTTGTCTGTTTGTTTTCTTTTACTAACCTACTCATTTTTATTTTTGGGGCTATCCCTAATTCAAAACATTTTCTTGCCCACGATTCTATCTTTTGTTTTAGAATTATAGAATTAATTTCAGATATCTTTTTTGGTAAGTTCTTATTTTGTATAACCAGCCAAATGCAATAATTTTTAAAATTAGCGTCTATCTTTTTTATATTTGCCTTCTTGCTTATTAGTTCCAGCGTATTATTCGCTTGATCGCAAACATAGCCTAATTTTTGGGCAGTTCCAAATTTAACTGCATAAACAGTTTCGTCTTTTTTTGAATCCCATGCCTCGATTAGTGTCCCAGTTTTAACTTTAATGATTGAAAAGTTTTTATCGGCATCTGTATATCCGTGCTCTTTTAGATTTTTATTAAAATTGCCCTCCGTGCTGGTAATTTCAAGTAAATCGCTTTCTACTTCTTCCATGTCAACACTGTCTATGTAATCATTTAGTTGATCCATATAATCTTCATTAAACTTCATCCATTTTCCCTGAGTCAGAAGTATATTTTGATCATCAATTATATAGTCAATCGATTCTTTTACTGTTTTTGAAAAAGGCTTTGCGTCTTCTTTTGCAATATGTACCCTGATATTTAGGATTTGCTCTTTTGGTATAGAGTGCGTTGAAATAAAAGAATTTAGTTTATCGATTGAAAGATCTTCAAATTCTTCTGAAACATAATTATTTAAAGAAAATTTATATTTTTCTTGCCCCGAGAAAATAAAATCAATTCCGATAAGTTCATGACTGCTAGAAGTAAAATCAGTACTATCTTTTGAAGCGATGATTTCTTCTACTAATTTATTTTCGTATCCCTCTGTTATAGGGGAGTTATCAAGGATGACGGTTCTTGGTAGTTTAAATAATTCGGGAGAATCGTAGACTTTAATTAGTGATTCTAAAAATTCTGGTAGTGCCTCTTTCCCAATTAATGGATTTAATAGAGCAGAAGAGCCAAATTTTCCAGACTTACCAAAAATTAATATAGAATCTTTAGAAATAGATGATTGTACATAATCAATAGATTCTCCGCTTTCAATATCCAATTGGCTATTTTTTGTATAACTTTTTATTTCTTTTTTCTTTCTTCCTGCAAATTTTTTTGACGATTTCTGTCTAATATCTTTTTGGTTCGCAATTCTTTTGGCAATATGAATGCCGAAATCATGATCGCAGAATTGTCGCAGATAAAAATGCGATTTTCCATAGCTTAATGCAAAACAATATTTTTCATTTTCCCAAATATAGGCACAAAAAAATATTTTATTCTCGGGCTTATCCTCAGCGAAGAATTCTTTGTATGTTGATGCCCATGGAATTTGAATCGGATCTATATCTTTAGAAAAATAAAAATCAGCTTTCCAACCATTTTGTTCACTGGAGTTAATATTTTTAAGCCCCAATAATTCAAATTTAACTTTTAAATCTGCGACTTTATCCATTGAAATTTTGAATATATTGAGTTTCATGTTCTTTAAGCAGTTACTTCATTTAATGTCGTTTTTAGTTCGAGACTATTAACAAATTTATCAATATTCGAAATTCTAACCTCCATTCCATCCTTTTTGATAAAATTAAAATAACGTTCAGTATCAATAAAAGATTTTGGCGAGATAAACACGGAATATGATTTCGTACCTCTTTTTACATATTCTTCAAGATGTCGATGTATAGAAAATGACTCTCTGATATGTTGTTGCGTTCCAGTCAGCAAAGTTACTTCGATCAAAACTGTGTCTTTTTCTTCCAAACATTCAATGTCGGGGCTACCGCCAGACGCAAAGCTTGTCGGCAGTCCTTCATCGTCGGATATGAAATTAGGTTTTACAATGACATCTGGTAATTTTTTGAGGATTGCCAAGGAAGTTAAAAACTCTAACCGTAAGGGCTGTTCAATAACTTTCAAAATATCATCGCTAGAAGATTTTTTCTGTGCCAAATTAAGAAGTTCGCTTTTAATTGATTCCCAATCGTAATGATTAACCCATTTTTCTAATTCTGCCTTTGTGGTTTTTGCAGGGGCTTTAAATACAGAAAGTGTTGAAATTAAATCGTGGTCAACTTGTCCGATATATTCAAAAAATTCTTTTTCCTTTTCAAATTCTTTATAGGAAATATAATTTTTCAAAATATAATCCACGGTTGTAGATTCCTTTGAGTTTATATCTATGAAACGACCACCGCCACGCAAAGAAAGTAAGCCAGTTAAGCGCATTTTTCGTATAAAATCGTCAGGATAATCACCGAGAATTGAATTATCATCTCTCTTTGTTTCGTTTAGCAATTCATAGCAAAGATCCAAAATCACTTCGTTGCTCGGCGTATAAGCATGTTTTTTGCGTAATTTTTTGATTTCTCGATATAAACTTTCGGCATTATCATTTTTCCAGCATAGCAACAATGGTATTTCCGATCTGGATATTCCAGCCCCCTTGTATGCGGGGTCATTGTTTAAAAGTTTTATGGTTTGTATAAGTAAAATAAGCGGAACATTTTTATTTAAAACACGACGAAACGGATTTTGGCGTTGATATTTTGCAAAAGCGTTAGCAAAAACCATTAGCTCATTTTCTGGCTTTTCTTTGTCTAATAACATTTTTCCGCCTTCGGAAAATTTTATTTCTTCATTTTGCCAATACCAAACAAAGCCAAGTTCTTTGGCAATTTTAAACCAAGTATCGAATCTTGATGGCCATCCTTTCTCAAATCCTGCTTCTTTGTGGCTTTGAGGGTTGTCGGAAAATACCTTTTTGGTTTCAGTTTCGCTTAATTCAATCTCATTCTTCCATTTATCTTTTATGGCCGAAGATACTTTCATTGGCTGATATAATCCTTTTTGAATTAAGGATTTGGCAACTTTATCAATAATTTCATTTGTTAAAATTTCGCTGTCGTATTCCGCAAGCACGGTTAGAAAATCCTTCAAACGTTCAGGATTCCTCATTGTTGTCGTGAATAGCAATGGTTTGTATTCAGGTTGTCGTTTATTCATAAATTTAATAGTTAGTAATCAAAACTTCTTTAATTATCTTTTTGCCGTTGTTATGATAATTAATGTAGTTGCTTTCAATTTTGTGTACCTTGTATTTTTTAATCCATTCTAATAATAAGTCATTTTTGCTTCCATTATAGTGAGTAACATTTGATAGGGCAAATTTAACGCCTTTTTTGTCTAAGACATCGATCATTTTTAATAAATCAGCTTCTAATTCTTTGTTCCATAATTTATTATATTCGCTTGCGGATATTAAGTATGGAGGGTCTAAATATACAAAATCATTTTTTGAATATTTTTTGTTAGAAAAAAACTTTTTGAAATCTTTTGAGGTTATAGATATTTTTTTATCATGTACAAAATCAAAGTAGCCGTTTAAGGCGTTAACTACATTCTTATTAAAATCAACATTACCAACAGGTAAATTAAATTTGCCTCCGCCATTAAACCTTAACATTCTATTAAATCCATAAATAAGCAGGATGTATAAAATCAGGGGGTCGTTTTTTTGATAATTATTTACGCTCATTCTTAATTTATCGTATCCTTCCTTATTGAATCTTGCGTAATAGGTTTTTTTAAACTCCCTTTTTAATGAATTGGGAACAATGTCTTTTTTATATGATTGGGAAAATTTATATTTGCGGATTATTTTTTCGGCATCTTTGAAAAACTTTTCTGGATTTTTTGAACTGGCGATTAAAAGTTTTTGAATATTTATCAAATGCTTGTCTATATCATTGAGAAAATATTTTTTTGCTTCAATATTCAAAAATACCGTGCCTCCGCCGACAAAGGGTTCGTAAAAATTATTTATTTCTCTAGGAAATAAATTTACCAGTTGTTTCATCAGTTTGTATTTATCCCCGACGTAAAACAATGGGGATCTTCTTATTTTGGTAGTCATATCTTTGATTTTGTTACGAACAGGTATTCCTTATGATTGTTGAAATTAGTATTGCCTGCATTAAAATGTCTGTAATTCTTTTCAAAAACTTTGGTTGGACCTTTTTTCTTTAAAATTTGTTCAATTTCTTGGAGTGTGATTTTATTTCTTGAGGAATTACTTTTTGAATCGTAGGTGTTATTATATGAAACAACCAAATATTTAGCGTCAAGGTCTCTAACGAGTTCCGCAAATTTATCCTTGGCATTAGCTCGGCAGTAGTCGCTCATATTTTCTGGGTCTGGTTTTAATGCAACTCCGTGAAGCTTTGGTTTATCCCACTTAGTTAATGTTTCAAGCACATGGTAAAATCTGCTGTATTGTCTTGAGTTGTAGGGTGGATCAATGTAAACCACATCGGCACTTATTTTTTTTGCAAGATTGTTTGTGTCTTCTTGAAAAATTGTTATTTCTTGCGTATCTATCGGATCAATCGGTTTCATAAAAAAGCTGTCATTTACAAACTCCTTTTTGAAATAAGCGTCAAAATGTCCAACTGTGTTAGCGATTTTATCGGCGGTATAAAGCAACGAGGCGGTCAATATATAATATTCTCTCTCGGTTAAGTTTTTCCTATTTTCCTCTATATTTTCACGAATAAAACCGATGATTTTCGCTGAATTTTTACTGAAAAATTTACCGCCGAAATTTTTAGAAAAATAATTTTCTTCTAAATCATCACCAGAAATATTATTATAACTCTTAATAATACTATCTATTTTGGTTTTATCCCATGCCGCTTTTCCAAAAAAAGCCCGATATATTGCGTAATTTGAATGCAGAAAATCATTTAATAAAACTTTTTCAAAGTGTTTTGTTGCAACAGCGGATACAACACCCGTTCCTGCAAAAATATCTGCAAAAGAATCGCCACTACATTCTTTATTTATTATAGAAAAAATCCATTCAATCAGTTTGTGTTTGTTGCCAATATATCTTCGATTATGTAATTGAATATGGTTTTCTTTTACTTGAGGGATATAAAAATAATTTTCTTGAATTTTTTCGGCGGTTATTTCATAGGATGGTCGTTCAATTTCAAGCATAGCAAAAAGAGTGCCTTGTATTCCGTCCGCAACATAATCAATACTTGCTTTTCTATTGTTTAATTTCTCGTAGAAACTGCAATGATTGTTTTGAGAAATAATAATAAAATCAATAACTGGTATTCCCATTATCTCGCCAGCCTGTACGATTTTTTCAATAATTTGGTTGTCTTTTTCGCTTGGTGAAGAATCGCCCGAAGGGTGATTGTGAACCAAAATGACGCTGGCGGCGTTTAATTCGGTTGCTGGATAAAAAATTTCTCTCGGATGTAGCAACGCTTTATCCAAAAGACCGACACTTACAACTTCTTTTTTCAACAAAGCATTTCTTGCATTTAAATAAAGGCAAACCAAATGTTCTTTTTTCTTATCTCTTAAATCGTAAGTTAGAGATAAAACATCTTGAGAATTTTTTATAATAATTTCGTTGGTTTTGTTTTCATCGTAAAACCTTTTGACTAATGATATTGCAGACGCTATTTGGAGGGCTTTTGCTTGCCCAATTCCCGTAATTTCCAAAAGATCATCAACGGTTATGTTCAAAAAGTTTTTACCAAATTTTTTAATGACATTTTCAGAAAGCTGTCTAACATTTTTCCCCTTAATTCCACTACCTAAAAGAATTGCCAAAAGATCACTTTTTGAAAGTGCGTCAGCCCCTTTTTTTAGAAACCTTTCTCTTGGGCGATCGATTTTTGGTATATCCTTAATTTTTGGCATAAATTATTTCCAAGTTAGCTAGTGTTATTGTATTCGTTTTCCCCTTATAAATAAATCGTTTTCGTAGCGGAGCGGAGAAAACACCTTATACCCCTTTCTAATAAATAAAAAACAAATTTATTCCCCTTTTTAAAAAGCCTGTCAAAATTCCTTATAAAAAAGAAAAATATTTTTTGAATTGCGTATAACGTATGCG
>Ga0210036_1000982_pt1 | contig 32624 bp, 27 predicted proteins | sample CryGeymeta201515_FD_185469 | JGI IMG/M metagenome (GOLD analysis project Ga0210036, IMG submission 185469) | Groundwater microbial communities from Crystal Geyser aquifers in Utah, USA - Crystal Geyser metaG 2015-15 (SPAdes) (version 2) | ecosystem: Environmental > Aquatic > Deep subsurface >...
GCCAGCCCGATCCGCTGCAACTGGCCGCCCGAAAGGCGGTTCACGCCAGAATTCATCGGCGTGTCATAGCCCTGGCTCTGGCTGCGGATCAGCGCATCGGCATCGGCACGCCTTGCGGCCTCGACCACTTTTTCCGGGTCTGGGGCGGCCTCCAGCCGGGCGATGTTCTCGGCCAGCGTGCCGTCGAACAGGGTCACGCTTTGCGGCAGGTAGCCGATCAACTGGCCCAGCGTGTCGGGTTCGTATTGACCAAGCGTGGCGCCATCGAGACGGATTTGCCCGGCAGCGGGCGGCCAGACCCCGGTCAGCGCCTTGGCGAGCGTGGACTTGCCCGCGCCGGAGGGGCCGATAACCCCGACCGCCTGGCCCGGCTGCACCTTGAACGTGACGCCGCGCAACGTCGGCTGGTCATGACCGGGCGGCACCACGGCCAATTGGTTGACCTCCAGTCGCGCGCTCGGTCGCGGCAGTGGCAGGCGCTTTAGGTCCGGTTTTTCCGCTGCCAGAAGCTCTTGCAATCGGCACCAGCCGTCCCGCGCGCGCGCCACCAGTTGCCATTGCCCGATGGCCAGTTCCACCGGTGCAAGCGCCCGGCCCATCAGGATCGACCCCGCGATCATCGCGCCCGCCGTCATTTCATTCTGAAGCACCAGGTAGGCACCGAGCCCGAGGATCGCCGATTGCAGGAACAGCCGCAATGTCTTGGTCAGGGTGCTGAAACCGCCAACCTGATCCGACGCCGCGATCCCCTGCCCAAGCGCCTCGCCGCGCAGAACCCGCCAGCGGGCAAGCGCCCGGCCTTGCATGCCAAGACTGCGCACCAGTTCCGATTCGGATTGCAGGCGCCCGGCCATCCGGTCAGCCTTGAGCGTGGCGGTATTCGCCTTGGCCAGCGGGCCGCTGGATCGGATCTGGTTGAGCACAGTGATCAGAACAAGCGCCGCCCCCCCGGCAAGCGCCAGCCAGCCAAGCCATGGGTGGAAGACGAAAATGGCCAGAAGAAAGAGCGGCGTCCACGGCAGATCGAACACGGCCAGGAAGACCGGCGAGGACAACAGCCGCTGGATCGCCTCCAGATCCATCAGGCCGGTCTGCTGCTGCCCGGTGCGTCCGGCGCGCGCCAGCGTGGCGCGAAACACCCGCTCATCCAGCCCGTCCTGAAAGCGCGCCCCGATTCGCGCAGCGACCCGGCCACGGGCATAATCAAGCAAGCCCATCATCAGGAACAGAAACGAGACCAGCAGCGACAGCGCCAGCAATGTTTCTTCCGACCGGCTGCCCAGAACCCGGTCATAGACCTGCAACATGAACAGCGGGCCGGTCAGCATCAGCGCGTTGGTAAACATGCTGAACAGGAAAACAGCCCATAACAGCGCGCGGTTCGCAGACCGCGCCTGTTTCAGCTCATTCCCCGGCGCGCCCCGGGTTGCAGTGGATTTCGTTGTCATTCTGTCCCATGCTCCGACCTTGTGCCGGTGATTCTGCTGCGCCGCCATAATGACCCGTCCGCAACATCGGTTACCAATCCGGTCGCCAATGTCCGATCAGGTCTGGCGCATGCCATTGAATTCCTGTTTGAGCCCATAATGTAAACACACTACGAAAACCTTGAAGAGATTGCCATTGTCCCCAGTTCTCCGTCCCCGCCTTCACCTTGCCCTCGCTGCGGTCGCGCTGACGGCGCTTGCCGCCTGCGGCCCGGCCACCCTGCCACCGGCGGGCGTGGTGAACGATCCCGACGAGCAGGCCAACCGCGCGATGCATGATTTCAACGTCGGCGTTGACCGCGCGATCGTGCGGCCCGTGTCGCTTGGCTACGGACAGGTTGTTCCGGAACCGCTGCGCATTGGGCTGCGCAATGCGTCCTCGAACCTCGATCAGCCGCTTTACGTAGTGAACAACGTCCTCCAGTTGCGCCTTCAGGATGCCTTGCAGAACACGTTCCGCTTCCTCGTGAATTCCACCTTCGGGCTTGGCGGGCTGCTGGACCCGGCCACCGATATGGGCATTTTCGCGGCGGACACGGATTTCGGCGAGACCATGCATGTCTGGGGCATTTCGGAAGGGGGATATGTGGTTCTGCCTGTGCTCGGCCCCTCGACCAGCCGCGATACGGTTGGCCTGCTGGTGGACACGGCGATGAACCCGACGCGGCTGGCGTTCAGCACCCCCGAAAGCGATTACATCACCGGGCTTTCGGTCACGGACGGGCTGAACACCCGATACGAACTCGGGAATGAGATCGACAGGGTCTATTACGACAGCCCCGATGGCTACCGGCAGGCACGCATTCTTTACCTGCAAAATCGCCGCTTCGAATTGCGCAACGGCGGCGCGGTGGATTACCTTGATCCCTATGCAGAGTCGCAGGAAGCCCCCTACCTTGACCCCTATGAGGACCCTTATGCGCAATAACACCGGACTATCGCGCCGCGTTTTCCTGAGCCTCGCCGCCGCGTTTGCGGCCGCCGCGATTCAGCCGACGCGGATATGGGCAACGATGACCATGGACGCCGCCACCAATGTCGTCGCCCGGCTGGTGGGTGAGCTTTACACAGTGATCAATTCGGGCCGGCCGGAAGCGCAGATGTATAGCGAATTCGAAGACCTGCTCGACCGATACGCCGACATGCCGATCATCGCGCAATCGGTTCTCGGGGCGGATTGGCGGCGCGCCAGCGACGGGCAGCGGCGCACGTTCGTCAATGTCTTCAAGGCCTATATCTCCCGCAAATACGGCAGCCGGTTTCGGGATCTGGTCGGTGGCAGGATCGAGGTGGAGGGCTCCCGCACGATCCGCAGTTTCTTCGAAGTGACTTCGGTTGCCCATTTGCGGGGCGAGGCGCCGTTCGAAATCGTATGGCTGGTTTCTGACGGATCCGGCGAGGCGCGGATCTTCAACCTGATCATCGAGGGGATCAACCTGCGCACCACCGAGGCCGAAGAAGTCGGTGCGCTGCTCGACCGAAACCGGGGCGACATCGACGCGATGATCGCGGACCTGCGCAACGCGAGCTGACCGGCCTTGCCATCCGGGTTGGGGCTGGCATATCTGGCCGACCCGTTTGGCAACCGGAGGCCGCGCCTTGACCCTGACGACAGCCCCTGCCTACCGGCATGAACTCGACGGCCTGCGCGCCGTCGCGGTGCTGGCCGTGCTGGGCTACCACGCGGGCTATAACGACTTTTCCGGTGGCTTCATGGGCGTGGACGTGTTCCTGACCCTGTCGGGCTACCTGATCACGCAGCAGATCGGCACGGCCCTGTCGGAGAGACGTTTTCACGTTGGCAGGTTCTGGCTGCGGCGGGTGCGGCGATTGTTGCCCGCGATGCTGCCGGTGCTGGGCCTTGCCCTCGCCTCGGCGCTGATCCTGAAGGGTCAGGGAGCCTTCGAAGCCTTTGCCCGTCATTTCCTGAGCGCGGGCCTGTTCTATTCCAACTACCAGTTCCTGTCCGAGGCCGATTACTTCGCCCGCGCCAGCGACACCAACCTCTTGCTGCATACATGGTCGCTGTCGCTGGAATGGCAGTTCTACCTTGTCACGCCGGTTGTGCTGCTGGCGACCCATCGCCTTGGACGGGCAGTCATGGCCGGGGCGTTGCTGGCGCTTGGCGTCGCATCGCTGATCCTTGCCGAGGCGCTGATCGGCGCGGGCCGGTCGGACTGGGCCTTTTACGGCGTTCTGCCGCGCTACTGGGAGTTTGCCGCCGGTGGGCTGATCGCCCTGTTACCGCCCGTGCTGCCGCGTCTGCCAGCCGCCGGGATCATGTTTCGCGCGCTTGGGCTTGGCTGCGTGCTCTGGGCGATCTTCGGCTATGAAGGTCAGGCATTTCCGGGGCTCGGCGCGGGCTGGGCCGTGGCCGGCACCGGCCTGGTCCTTGCCGCGCCAAGACAGGCACGCGACCCTGTCCGCTGGCTGCTGGAGCGGCGCGCGTTGCAATGGGTCGGCCTGCGGTCCTACGCGATCTACCTCGTCCACTGGCCGCTCTTCGTGACCGTGACGCCGACGAACATGAACGATTCCGAAGGTCCATTGTCGGTTGCCTTGCTGGTCAGCCTCGGTCTTGGCCACATGATCTATCGCTACGTGGAAACCCCGGTCCGAACCGGCGCCCGGTTTCTCGCGCCGGCCGCGATCCTGCGTCATGGCGGCGGGGCGTTGGCCATCATCGCCCTGATCGGAATCGCCCTGCCGACCGGGGCGATCACCGCTTTGCGGGAGGCGCTACCGCTCTCGGGCCTGCGCGCCACGATGGACGAGATCGACACGGCGCGGGCGGGCTATCTCGACCTCATGACGCAGTTCAATGCCAACGAATTGGCGCATGTTCACCTGTGCAGCCTCGACACGATCCGAGGACCGCAGGCCTCGGTCGCCTGCCTGACCGATCCCTCCGTTCCGCTGGAGGCCGTGCTGCTGATCGGCGACAGCCACGGACGCGACGCGGTGATCGCCCTGTCACGAGCCTTCCCGGCGCAGGATTTCGTGATGCTGCACCAGTCGTCCTGCGTGCCGGCGACTTATGTGCGGGGGCGCTCGCTTTGCTTTGACGGATTGGAGGAGGTGTTGGCAGAGCTTGCCGCGCAAGACCGGCGCCCCCGCGTGATCCTTGCCGCACGTTGGTGGCAAGGCGAGCATCTGAACACGCAGGCCACGCTCGACACCCTGGCCGCCCTCGGCGCGTCGGTCCTGATGATCGGCCCCGGCCCGACCTTCAACGCGCAGATCGAAAGCCTCGCCCTGCAAGCGGCCCTGTCCGGCCCCACCCCGGACGCCTTGCCACCGCAAGGGGCACAGCACTTCGCCTTCGACGTGGCAGCGGTCAACGCCGATCTGCGGCGCATGGCACGTGAGGCCGCCGTGGGCTACGTCGACCGCTTCGCGCTGCTCTGCGACCCGGACGGTGCCTGCCCGGTCAGCGACGGCGCCCCGCTCTACTGGGACGACCAACACCTCAGCCCGCGCGGCCTCGGCATTTTCGCCGACCGCCTTGCCGAGGAGCCGACCACCGCCGCGTTCCTCGCGCGTTAGTTGCGGTCCGCGCCAAGCAGCCCGAGAACCTCCATCAGGATCTGTTCGGCAATGTCGGGCCGGCGCCCCGGCGCTTCCACGACGGCCTCGACCGGGCGCGCCTCCTCCTCCGGGTCGATCATCGGCAGCGGGCGCGGCGGGATGCCCTCGTGGATCGTTTCCATCGTCTGGCGCCAGATCTCTGCCGGCAGTCCGCCGCCGGTCACGCCCGTCAGCGGACGGTTGTCGTCGTAGCCCATCCAGACGCCCGCCACGTAATCGGCAGTAAAGCCGATGAACCACGCATCGCGGACCGAGGTCGTGGTGCCGGTCTTGCCGGCCACGGGCCGGTCGGGCAACTGCGCCCGGCGGCCGGTGCCGTTGGCCACGACCTGCGCCATCATGTAGGTCAGTTGCCGCGCCGCGAATTCGGACACGACCCGCTCTCGGATGCCGCCGCCCTGACCCATCATCGGCGCATCGTCACCCACCAGCCGCAGGTCAACGAGGCCGTAAGGCGCCACCGCCGAGCCGCCGTTCAGAATGCCCGAATAGGCCCCCGTCATCTCGATCAACGTGCTTTCGGACGCCCCAAGCGCAAGGGCCGGACCAAGCGCGAGGTCGCTCTCGATCCCGAAATCGCCGGCAACCCTGCGCACCAGGTCGCGCCCGACCGCCTCGCTCAGCCGCACGGCGGGGGTGTTGAGCGAGGCGCGCAGCGCCTCGGTCAGCGTCACCATGCCGTAAAACTCGCCGGTATAGTTGCGCGGACTATAGGCACCGGAGCCGGGCACGTCGATGGTCAGCGGCGCATCCTCGATCAGGTCGTCGAAGCGCCAGCCGAGGTCGAGCGCGGTGGCGTAGACGAAGGGCTTGAAGGCCGACCCCGTTTGCCGCATCGCCATCGTTGCCCGGTTGAACAGACTCGGTCCGGACTGCCGCCCGCCGACCATCGCGCGCACTGCGCCATCCGACGACATCACGATGATCGCGGCCTCGGCCTCTGATCCTTCGCGCACCTGGTTGGCGAAGACATCGTCCATCGCCGCCTCTGCCGCCGCCTGCATCAGCGGGTCGAAGGTGGTGCGCAGGATCACGTCCTCGGTCGTGTCGCGCAGCAGGAAATCGGGCCCCTGCGTCATCACCCAGTCGGCGAAATAGTCGCCGACATTGGCCGCCGCCGCCTCCGACAGGGTGGCCGGGTTGGTGCGCGCCTCCGCTGCTTCGGTCGCGGTCAGGTAGCCCTGCTCCTCCATCAGGCCGATCACGACCGCCGCCCGTTCCTGCGAACGCTCAAGGTTCGCGGTCGGCGCGTAGCGCGTCGGCGCGGTCAGAAGCCCGGCGAGGATCGCCGCCTCGGACGGGCTGGCATTGGACGCGGAATGGCCGAAGTAACGCTGCGTCGCGGCCTCCACCCCGTAGGCACCCGCCCCCATGTAAGCGCGGTTGAGATAAATGGTCAGGATTTCCTGCTTGCTGTAGCGCAGTTCCATCGCCAGTGAAAACGGCACCTCCTGGATCTTGCGCCAGAGGCTGCCACGCCGGCAATCGGCCTCGTATTCGGCCTCGCTTGCCCATTCCTCGGGGTCATAAGCCACGCCAAGGCACAACAGCTTGGCGACCTGCTGGGTGATCGTCGATCCGCCATGCCCTTCCAGTGGGCCACGTCCCTCGCGCAGGTTGATGCGAACGGCCGAGGCGATGCCTCGGAACGAAATGCCGACATGACGGAAGAAACGCCGGTCTTCGGTTGCGACGATGGCGTTCACCACATCCGGATCAGCCGTTTCGGTGTCTATCAGGCCACCATATTGCGACCCGCGCCACGCGAACACGTTTCCATCCCGATCCAGCAGAGTGACCGACCCGCGCGAGCGTCCGTCAACCAGTTCATTGGCATCGGGCAGGGTGCTGTAGAGATATCCGGTCGCGCCCGCGAAGATCAGCAGCAGCACCAGCGTCGCCCGCCATAAAAAACCGAAAACGATGCGCCGGATCAGGCGGAAGAGCGCGCCGATCGCGCCAGGCACACCGCCCCGCCGGCGACGCTGCGGGGTCTTGCGGCGAGGCGTGCGCCCGGATCGTTTCGCCACCCCAGTCGCGGTCTTTCGCGGTGTCGCGGGCGCAGCATTCCTGCGGTCCGCGACAAGCCTGCGGCCCCCGCCCGACCCGCGGCCGCCCCTGTTTCCCGATGCGCTCATGCCTGTTCCTGCCTGTTTCGGGCCAACATAAGCGAAACCGAGTCGTTTGTGGAGGGCGATCGCAATATCGCTGCAACGCAGAAACGCCCATAAATTAAGCGTTTGTTATGAATTGTGCAAAAATTTTGCAATTCGCCCTGTGACACCCCGGTGAACACCCCGCGTCGCGTTGCCCTTGCCCGGCTAACGGCCTGCATTGGCGACGTCAGGGTCGTCACGCCCCAAAACAACGGAAGGGTAACACCGTGAAACTGATCATTGCAGCAATCAAGCCGTTCAAGCTGGAGGAGGTCCGCGAAGCGCTGACCTCTATCGGCGTGCGCGGCATGATGGTGACCGAGATCAAGGGCTTCGGCTCCCAGTCCGGTCACACGGAAATCTATCGCGGCGCCGAATACGCCGTGAACTTCGTCCCCAAGGTGAAGCTCGAGATCGTTGTCGCCTCATCCATGGCCGATCAGGTCGTGGACACGATCCAGTCGACCGCCAGGACCGACAAGATCGGCGACGGCAAGATCTTCGTTCTCGATGTCGCCTCCGCCACACGTGTGCGTACCGGTGAAACCAATGAAGACGCGCTTTAAGGCCCGTTTCCCGACAAAGGACAGAAATCCGATGAAAACCAAGTTCCTGATTCCGCTTGCCGCCGTGGCCGCCTTTGCGCTGCCCGCGATGGCCGTCGCACAGGAGGCCGAGTCCGCCGCGCCGTCCTTCGATGTGATCGGCCCCTATATCATGACCACCCTGCTGTTCTGCATGGCCGGCTTCCTCGTCTTCTTCATGGCGGCAGGCTTCGCCATGCTGGAAGGCGGGCTTGTGCGATCCAAGAACGTCACGATGCAGATGACCAAGAATATCGCCCTCTTCTCGGTCGCTGCGATCATGTACTGGCTGATGGGGTTCAACCTGATGTATCCGGCGGACTGGGTCATTGCGGATTGGGTCGGTCCCTTCTTCAGCCAGACCGTTCTGGACCCGGTCGGCGTGGCGGCTGCCGATGCCGACCTCGGCTATGCCTCCATCGGCTCCGACTTCTTCTTCCAGCTTGTGTTCGTGGGCGCCACCGCCTCCATCGTGTCCGGTGCCCTGGCCGAGCGGATCAAGCTGTGGCCCTTCCTTGCCTTCGTGGTCGTGCTGACCGGTGTGCTTTACCCGATCTCTGGCTCCTGGCAGTGGGGCGCAGGCTGGCTGTCGCAGGCTGGCTTCTCTGACTTCGCCGGGTCTACCGTCGTGCACTCCGTCGGTGGCTGGGCAGCCGTTGCCGGCGTCATCGTGCTGGGCCCGCGCCTGGGCAAGTATGGCAAGGACGGCAAGGTCAACCCGATCCCCGGCTCGAACCTCGCCCTTGCGACGCTTGGCACGTTCATCCTCTGGCTGGGCTGGTTCGGCTTCAACGGCGGCTCGCAGCTTGCCATGGGCACCGTAGGCGATGTCTCTGACGTCAGCCGTATCTTCGCCAACACCAACATGGCCGCTGCCTCCGGTGCGGTGACCGCGCTGATCGTGACGCAGTTGTTGTATGGCAAGGTCGACCTGACCATGGTGCTGAACGGCGCGCTTGCCGGCCTCGTGTCGATCACCGCCGAGCCTTTGGCCCCCACCCTGTTCGGGGCGCTCTGGATCGGTGCGATCGGTGGCCTGATCGTGGTCTTCGCAGTGCCGATGCTGGACAAGTTCAAGATCGACGACGTGGTGGGCGCCATTCCGGTGCACCTTTTCGCCGGGATCTGGGGCACCATCGCGGTGGTATTCTACAACGGCGAAGCAAGTCTTGGCACGCAACTGCTGGGGATCGCGGCCTATGGTGTCTTCACCTTCGTCGGCTCGCTGATCGTGTGGTACATCCTCAAGATGGTCGTGGGTATCCGCGTCAGCGAAGAGGAAGAGATGATCGGCCTCGACAAGTCGGAACTGGGCATGGAGGCCTACCCGGAATTCGCCAAAGGGTAAGGACAAGTCCTGCCGCCGCCTCCTCCCTCCTCAAGCGGCGGCAGGGTCTTATCCGGAAAACGGCGCCTTGACGGGCGTCGTTTTTCTTTTGCCCATGGATTCAAAAAGAAACCCCCGCCGGGCAGGGCCGCGGCGGGGGTTGGACACCGATAGAGGAGTCGCTCAGATCTCGCCTTCGATCCAGCTTTGGAGGGCGGCTTTCGGGGCTGCGCCGATCTTGTTCGACACGACCTCGCCGTTCTTGAACAGGAAAAGCGCCGGGATGCCGCGCACGCCAAGCTCCATCGGGGAGGTCGGGTTTTCGTCGACGTTGATCTTTACGACCTTGATCTTGCCCGACATTTCCGCTGCAATCTCTTCAAGCGCGGGGCCGATCTGACGGCAGGGGCCGCACCATTCAGCCCAGAAGTCGACGACAACGGGGATATCGGATTGTTTGACTTCGGCGTCAAATGTTGCGTCGGTGACGGCGGTGGTGGCCATATCTAGCCCTCCTGATAAGCGTGTGTGATACGTCAAGGTCGGAACGTAAGCAGCACAATGGACAAGGTCAAGCAGGTGCCGCCCGTCCCCGCGATCATGTGATGACCAGAAAAAGCCCGTGAATCCTGTGCGCAGGCGGCGCGCGCCCGTTCGATGAGGTGCGCGTTCACCGCCGGACAGAAGAGACCCGATGACGACAGGGAGACGTCTTCGGACTCTGGTGCAAGCCGCGCGATGACAGAACCAACCGCCCGCTCAGCCAGCGGTCTCTGGGGTCAATCGGGGTCTGGCTCCGCCCGGGTCAGCGCGGCGGCCACCAGGTCGCCGGGCAGCGGCATCAGCCGGGCGGCGCGGGTCCACAGGAGGGCGGTCTCGACCTGCCGGTCGGGATAGATCGCGGCCAGCATCTCGGCGTAGGCACCCATCTGGCGCAGCAATCCCTCAGGCACCGCGCCGACGCTTTCCGGCACCACCGCGTTGGACTTGAAATCCACCGCCAGCACCCGGTCTGGTGTAACCAGCAGCCGGTCGATGGTGCCCAGAAGCGGCCGGCCGAGGGTGGGCGAGGGCGCGGTCAACGTGACCTCGGCCAGCGCGTCGGGCGCAAAGATCGGCATCAGCACGGGTGTGGTCAGGCAGGCTGCGGCCTCGTCGAGCAGGGGGGTCAGGTCGTCCTCCGGCACCTCCCCCTCGGCGGCGAGGATACCCGCTGCCGCCGCGCGCCAGCCCCGTTCGGGGATCGCGGGCAGGTGTTCGAGCAGCAGGTGCACCCGGCGGCCGCGGCGCTTGGCGGCGTCCTCTGACAGCCCCTCGCCCGGCAGCGCCTTGGCCCCGCCAAGCCGCGATGGCGAGAGCGGCTTGGGCGCGCGCGGTACAACCATGGGGCGGGGGTGGATCCAGCCCGGCACGGGGGTGTCGGGCAGCGGCGGCTTGGCCGGCGGCACCGGCGACCAATCGCCGGATTCGAGCCGCAGCCCCGGCCCTACCGGGGTTTGCAACGGCGCAGCACCACAATCGCGCGCGGCAGATTCGATAAAGGGATGCCAGCCGGTCATACCGCCGGACTCGACCTTGCCCGCGGCGCAGATGATCAGCCAGCTTTCCGCGCGCGTCATGGCAACATAGAGCAGACGGTTGCGCTCTTCGTCCCCGCGCGCCTCGTGTTCAGCAAAAAGCGGCTGCATCAGCGGCGGGCTGTCAGCCTTCGCGCCAGCCCAGAGGACCGGTCCATCCCCATCGCACAGCAACTTTGGCGCCTGGTGGTTGCGCTGCCGGGCGGCGGTGTCGGGCAGGATCACCACCGGCGCCTCCAGCCCCTTCGCGCCGTGCACGGACATCACGCGGATGCGGTCGCCGGCGCTGCCCGGATCGCGCTTGATTTGCACGTCGTCGGCCTGAAGCCAGCCGGTAAAGCCGGTCAGGCTCGGCACGTCCAGCCGCTCATAGGCCATCGCCTGCGCCAGCATCGCGTCGATGCCATCCTCGGCCTCGGACCCCATGCGCGCCAGCAGCCGCCGCCGCCCGCCATGGCGGATCAGCACCCGTTCCAGCAATTCATAGGGGCGAAGGAAATCGGCCTTGCCGCGCAGGTCGTCCAGCATGGCGAGGGTTTCCGGCGCGCTGTCGCGGCGGGCTTGCAGCGCGCGCCACAGCGTCGCCTTGCCGCGCCCGTGGGCAAGATCGTGCAGCGCCGGTTCCGACCAGCCGAACAACGGTGAGCGCAGAACGGCGGCCAGCGACAGGTCGTCGGCGGGCGTTGCGAGGAAGGACATCAGCGCGGTCAGGTCCTTGACCGCCAGTTCGGCGGCAAGGCGCATCCGGTCGGCGCCCGCAATGGGCAGGCCGCGTTCCTTGATCGCGGCGATGAGTTCGTGAAACAAATCGGACCGGCGCTGCACGAGGATCAGGATATCGCCGGGGGTGACAGCGCGGCGCACGCCCTCATGCAGGATCGGGGTGCCATCGTCCACCATGCGCGCGATTTCAGCCGCCACGGCACGGGCCAGCACCACCGCCGGGTGGTCGTCGGACAGAAGATCGACGGGATCGTGCCAATCGGGCTTTTCCTGTTTCTCGGGCGGCGCCACCACCGGCCAGACATCGACGCGTCCGGCCAGGTCATGCTTGAAGGCGATGTGTGATACGTCATCGCCCACGCCCGCCTGCGACGGCCCGGCGAAAACCGTGTCGACCACCCGCAGGATCGGCGGGGCGGAGCGGAACGAATGCATCAGCAGGCACTCCTGGAACGGGCTTCCGGCCTGATCGAGGCGGATCTGAAAATGGTCGCGCATCCGGTCGAACCCGTCGGGATCGGCCCCTTGGAAAGAATAGATCGACTGTTTCTTGTCGCCCACAACGAAGATCGTGCGCAGCAGGGTGTCGCGGGCGCCTGCCCCGGCGGCGAATTCCTCGGCCAGCCGTTTCACGATATCCCATTGCGGCGGCGAGGTGTCCTGCGCTTCGTCCACCAGAATGTGGTCGATACCGCCATCGAGGCGAAAGAGCACCCATTGCGCCACCGCACTGTCGGACAGAAGGCGGCGGGTGGCGAGGATCAGGTCGTCGAAATCGAGCCAGCCGCGCGCCGTCTTGGCCGCGTCATAGGCAGGCAGGAAAGCAGCGGCGAAGGCATGCAACGCAGCGGACTTGTCGGCGGTTTGCAGGGCACGGCGCAGCGGGCGGGCCGCCTCGACGCGCAGCATGAGGGCCTCGAGCGGCTCATGAATGGCCGCCATCTTCGCCCAGATCGGCTTGGTCGGGAAGGCACCGACCTTGGCGGTGTCGGGGTTGGTCTTGGCCCCCGATCCGATCAGGAAAACCTCCTCCAGCAGGGCGACATCGGCAAGGCCGGGGCTGTCCCAGTTGATCTGGTTCAAGCGGGTCAGGTTGGCGTTCTGGTTGCGGTTGGCCGGGTCGAGGTGTTGGCGCACGACATGGCACACGTCGCGTTCACCGCCCTCGAAGACATGCCCGATAAGGTCATCCGCCGTGTAGCCCCTCGGCAGGTCGAACAGGGCGAGGAGATCATCGCGGGCAAGCGGGATTTCCAGCGCCTCGCGTTTCGACAGAAGCGCGCGGATCAGCGGCATCGGATCGTCGCCCGAGATATGAGCGGCGAGCATATCGACGGCATCGCGCCCCGTGCCATCCGCCATCGCGTCGAGCACATCCTCGCACAAAAGCGCCTGCGCGCGTTCGTCCATCTCGGTGAAATCGGGGGCGACGCGGGCCTCCAGCGGGAAGCGGCGCAGCACGGCGGAACAGAAGCTGTGGATGGTCTGGATCTTTAGCCCGCCGGGCGTCTCGATCGCACGGGCGAAAAGCGTGCGGGCATGCGGCAACAGCGCGTCCGGGATATCTGCCTCCGGCAGGCCGAGGCGCAACAGGTCGGCGCGCAGGTCGGCATCCGGGGCCATCGCCCATTCGCCAAGCCGTTTGAACAGCCGGTTCTGCATCTCGGACGCGGCGGCCTTGGTGTAGGTCAGGCAGAGGATTCGCTCCGGTGGGGTTTCTTGTAGAAGAAGTCGCGCCACGCGATCGGTCAATACCCGCGTCTTGCCGCTGCCCGCATTTGCCGAAAGCCAGGTCGAGGACTCGGGCTTGGCGGCGACAACCTGCGCGCGGGTGGCATCGTCGAAATCCGGTATCATTGGCCGACCCTCACGATCACGGGAGTCTGCGTTTCATCCCATTCCCCGAACCGGGCGAGGTGATCGTAATCGCCTTCGAATGTCACCTGCTCCATCGCGCGGCGGGACGGGAAGCCGTTGGCCTCGTCAAGGTAGTGTGCGAGCAAGTCACCAAACCCGGCGGTGATCTCCGCGATCTCGGCTTGGGTCACGGCGTGCGGCATGATCTTGCCGCCGGCACCGAGCCCGATATAGGCGATGTGCGTTGCCTGCCATGTCTCACCGAACGCGCCAAGGCCGGCCATCGCGGCCTCCAGCCAGAGCTGCTTGTTAAAGGCTTTTTCCTGGTCCGGGCTTGGCGGGGCACCGGTTTTGTAATCGTATATAAGAACCTGTCCGTCCGGGGTCATGTCGATGCGGTCCGCCGTGCCGCGCAGTTTGAAACCGGGCGCGCCGATTTCTGCCTCGCCATACGCCTCCAGCTTCAGGGGGCGGGCGACCTGCCGCCGCGCGTGTTCCGTCGCCACGAACCAGCCCGCGACCCGCGCGATACGCGCCCGCCACATGCGCCGCGCGGCCGGCCACGGGGCCTTTTCCTCCAGCACCTCGTCGGCAATGCGCAATAGCAGCGCCTCGGCATTTTCGGGCAGGCTGTCCCATGTCGCCCGCAAGAAGCGGCGCAACACATCATGCAGCACGGTGCCGCGCAACGGCGCGTCGGGGCTTTGGCGCAGCGGGTCGATCGGCTTGATATCGAGCACCTTGCGGGCGTAGACCCAGTAGGGATCGCGGATCAGCTTTTCGACCTGCGTCACCGACAGGCTGTCAGGGCGCTGAGCGGCGGGTGGGGCCGGCGCGGGGCGGGTTGCGGGCGGCACCGCGTCAGCCTCGTCCAGACGCGCCGCCCAACCCAGCCAGTCCTGCCCGCGCGCGCGCATCGCCTTGAGCGCGGCGGCACTTTCGGGGCTCGCCCCCTGCATCAGGTTAACGATCCGGTTGAGCCAGCGCGAAGGCACGGTTTCGGTTTCCGCGTCGCGCCGCGCGCGGCAAAGCCAGACCTCAGCCCCAGTTACAGATTGCTGGAAATCATGCGCCGACAGGCCGATCACCCGGTCAGGCAGGCGCAACCCGGCCCTGTCGCGCATCTTGCGGTTGAGCCACGGATCCGGCCCCGGCGGGGCGGGCCATGTGCCTTCGTTCAGACCCGCGAGGATCACCAGATCGGCCCCCTGCACCCGCGCCTCCAGCGTGCCCCAGATCATGATATCCGATTGCAGCCCATATTGCGTTCGCGCCTCTTCGCCCTGCAAAAGCGCGGCGAGGAAATCACGGTATTCGGCCGCCGTCATCATGCCGCCATGCGCAGCCTCATCCACAAGCGATTGCAGGACACGTTCAGCTACCTCGCCCTCGGTCTTCTGCCACAGGGCGCCTGTCCCATCGACCCCCGGACCGGCGGCAAGGCGTCGCGTCGCCCCGAGATGCGCGGCGACATGCTCGGCCAGCGGGCGCGCGCCCGGCGCGTGAAGGTCCAGCACCGCGTCGGCAACCCAGGTGGCCCAGGCCACCGCCCCCGGGTCGGTATCGCGTTTCGCGGCCCAGTCGGCGAGGCCCGTGCGGGTCGGGAAGGGCAGCTTGCCGCGCAGGCATTGCAATTCCAGATCGCGCGCCCGGCGCAGGTGGTCGACGCGATCGTCGCGGGCGGAATGGGTCAGCGGATGCTTGAGCAGGACCAGCAGCGCCTCCGCCGTCAGCTTTTCCGACAAGGCCCCGGCGACGTGCAGCAAAAGCCGCCCCGGCGCGGTCTGCGACAGCGGTTCACCGGCGGAGTCGTCGGGCACGATGCGCCAGCGATCCAGCGCCGCTGTCACCTGCCGGTTCAGCGTCCGGTCGGGGCAGATCAACGCCGCGCGCAGGCCCTCCTCGGCGGCGCGCTTGAGGCGCAGGGCGATGGTCGCGGCCTCCAGTTGCGGGGTGTCGGCCTCGATCAGCGTCAGCCCCTCTGCGGCGGCCGCGACACCGGTCAGGCCCGGCCCCTCCGCCAGCCACTGATCGGTGACCGGCGCAGGCCGCAGCGCAAGTGAAATCAAACGGTTGCGGGCCGGGTTGGCAGGCTGTTCGCGCCCCCACGGTTCAATATCGGCAGGGTGCATATCGACCCGTTCGGCAAAGCGGGCAAAGCGGAACTGCGGGTGATCCTCACCCCCAGAAAGCGCCAGACCGTCGCGCTGCAACAGCTTGTCCCAGACACCGCGCGGCTGATCGAAATCAAGCCCCGGCAGCACCACCGCGCCCTGCGGCAAACCGGCCACCGCCTGCATGAAGCGCGCCGTCGGCCCGCGTGACCCGGTCGAGCCCGCCACGATCACCGGATGGTCGGGCGGGCTCTCGGCCCAGCGCACCGCCAGCCGGCCCACCGCCGCCGATTGCCGCGCCTCGGTCGCCATGGGATCTGCGCTGCCCGCGAAATGCGGCGCGACGATGGACAGGAACGCCTGCGTGCGCTGCCAATGGGTGGCATGGTCGCCCACGTCGAGCGCCGCGATATCTTCGGGCGTCACGCCCTCCTCCTGCATCTCCGCCATCAGTGCGGCAAGGCTGTCAGAGAGGCCGTAAAGCGAGGATCGGGGTGCCAAGGCCGGTTCCCGATCCAAGAGCGCCGCGACGAGTTGCGACAGTTGCAGCCTCAGGCGCAGAGGCGGGATCGGCGGCGGCAGATCGGCCATGTCGGGGCGCGTGGCAAGGTCTGTCACCAGCCGGATCCGGGGCAGGAACCCGGCGCCGCGATCCGCGTAAAGCGCGCGCAACCGGCGCTGCGTGCGGGCGGTGTTGACGTAGATTTCCACCCGCGCCAGCGCCTCGGGCGGCTGACCGAGCAGCCGGTTTTCGATACCGGTGACAAGGGCGGTGGAAAAATCGACGCCAAGCGGGGTGGCGTAGACGCGGGGGGGTGGGCCGGTTTCAAACATCACCGGCCTCGCACAGCATCGCTTCGGCCAGAGCGATGCCGCCGGGGTGGCCCACATCGGCCCAGCGCCCGGCATGCAGCGTGCCAGCCATGCGGCCGCGTTTCATCGCCGCGCGCCAGACCTCGTGCAGCGAAAACGGCCCGTCGGGCGTGCCCTCGAACACCGCCGCCTTCACGATCTGCGCGCCGGTATAGACCGGCCCGGCGGGATCGAGCGCCAGCCGTCCGGTGGCGTCCATCTTGAAATCACCCGCCCCTTGCCGCCCGACGGCGCGGGCGCGCGGCACCAGCAGGGCAAGAATATCCATACGGTCGGGGGTCCACATGGCGGCAAGGTGGCGCAAGGCATTCGGCCCTGTCCAGACCGCATCGGCGTTCAGGGTGAAGAAACTGTCCGAGTCAAGCAGCGGCAAGGCGTGGCGAATGCCGCCGCCGGAGTCGAGGATCTGCACCTGTTCCTCGCTGAAGGCGACATCGCGCATCGGCGCAAGATGGGCGCGCATCTGATCGGCGCGATAATGCCCGTTGACGACGATCCGCGTGGCCCCGCCCTCGCGCGCCTGCGTCAGCGCGTGGTCGATCAGCGGCCGCCCCGCGACCTCGATCAGCGGCTTGGGCCGGTCCTTGGTCAGCGACCCCATGCGGGTGCCGAACCCGGCGGCAAGGATCATGCAGGCGGTTGGCGTCATGGCGCGATCCTGTCCATCAGCCGGGCCATGACGCAACGCAGGTCGGCAAGTGCGGGATGCAACAGCGCCGTGCTGACATGGCTGTGGACGCGCGGCAAATAAGTGAGGTAGCCGGGTTTGCCCCGGTCCCGTGCAAGGCGGCGAAAAACGCCCAGAATGCGCAGGTTGCGCTGAAACGACAGGGCTGCGCTTTGCGCCGCGAAGTGCGCCGGATCAAGGCCGAGCGCGCCGAGGTAGCGTGCGGTCATGGCCTGCGCGATATCGCCGGGCACGTCGCGGCGGGCATCATGGATGAACGACACGAGGTCATAGCCCGGCGGCGCCAGCACCGCATCCTGAAAATCCAGCAGACCGACGCGGGCGAGGCCAGCGCGACCCGGTAACCAGATCAGGTTCTCGGCATGAACGTCACGCAGCGCAGGCACCAGAGGATCGGTGAAAAGCGTGCTGAACGCCTCCGCCATCGCGGCAAGCGCGGCGCCGGTTTCCCGCCCCTCCGGCAGTGCGATCCGGGTCATTTCCACCATCGTTGTCGGGGTCAGACGGGGCAGATTCCAGCCGTCCGGGTGCTGCGCGAGATGGATCAAGACATCGCTCGCGGCGAGGCTCGCCCCGGTCCGGTCCGTGATCAGCTGGTGAAACCCGGTGTCGCCCAGATCCTCCAGCAGCATCAGGCCTTTGTCGCGGTCGACAGCCAGCACCTCGGGGGCCGAAAGCCCCAGCGCACAGAGCCGCGCCGCGACGGCCATGAAGGCGTCGAAGCCGGCGTGGTCCTGTGCCTCGGCGCTCATCAGGATCGCCCGCCCCTGCCCTTGGCGAAGCCGCGTGTAGCGGCGCGCCGAAGCATCGCCGGCCAACGGTGCCGCGTCGGCAACGTGCCATCCATGCGCGTCGAGGAACGCCTGTTCGGGGCCGGTCATGTCAGACCCAACCCGTCCAGCCGTCCGGCCCAGAGACCGGGGCACAGGGAGGACAGCGTCAGGTGGCGCGCATCGTCCTGCCCCGGCAGCATCCGCAGGCTGACCCACAACGCCCGGTCGGGCAGGTCCGGCCCCAGCCGGTCGGGCCATTCGACGAGGCAAAGCGCCGTATCGAAGGCGTCCAGCAGGCCCAGTTCCGCCACCTCCCACGGGTCGCTCAGGCGGTAGAGATCGGCGTGCCAGACATCACCTTGCGGCAAGTCATAGGTCTGCACGAGGGTGAAAGTGGGCGACGGCACATCCTCCGCCTGCCTTTGCCGGTGCTGGATCAGTGCGCGCGCGAAATGCGTCTTGCCGGCACCGAGATCGCCCGAGAGGCACAGCACATCGCCCGGCCCGAGCCGGTCCGACAACCGCGCGGCGAAAGCGGCGGTCGCCTCGGGCGAGGGCAGGTGCAGATCGGCCAGCACGGGGCGGAGGGCATCGGACATGCGACCATGTTTACCCGCCCCGCCAGCAGCCGCAACCGCCGCCGTGGCCGCGTGGCCAGCACCCGGCTAAAGAGTGCCGCATGTCGCGGACGCCATTCGTCACCCGTCTCCCGCGCGGAAACAAGGCCTGCTTGCACGCCGCCGCGCGAGCGGTCACGCCAGAGGTATGCCAGCGGCGTTTCCGCGGCGTGCCTGCGGCATGACCTGGCCCCTCGGGCGGGCGTTCGCGCGGATCCTCGTTTTGTCTTCAACCGTCCGTTCAAGCCCGCTTCACGCCTCCCATCCCGGCGAAGCCAAATAACCGCAACGGGCGCCAATCCGTCATCGCACCCCGGCGAACCCTAGCGCGCCGAAACCAGCCCCGGTGCCTTGCGCCCGCGTGCCGCCTTGCTGTCAGGACACTCCGGCAGCGCCAGCTTTTTCTGTTCGAGGAAACTGACGACACTCGCCCCGCCTTTCAGCGGCGCGATGCGGCAGGCAAGGCAACGCCCGTCGTGCAGCAAGACCCGTTCGCTCCACGCGCTTCGGTCTGTGTAACCACCGACGAAATCCCGGATCTCTCCCCAAAGCGGCGTCGGATCGCAGGCGCCCTGCCAGAGGCGGCTGGCATCGGCGACGCTTCCCATCGCCTCAAGCCCCGGCCAGAGCACACCGCAGGCGGCATTCGACAGGACCATCCGGCCGTCACGTGAAAAGACACAGATCGCCTCGTCGCTGGCATCCATCACCGATTGCAGAAGATCCAGATCGCCGCGAAACTTGCGCGTCAGTGTCACCTCCTGGCTGATATCCTCGAACAGGAAGGCGACCGCGCCATCGGCATGCGGCCGCCCGATCACCCGGAAGGTGTTACCATCGGGCAGCGTCCACATCTCCTGGTAGGTGCCATCGCGCGCGGCCTGTTCCAGATCGCCAAGGCTGGCGCGCCAGGACTGGTAATCCTTTGGCTCCGGCATCCGCTGCTTTTCGCGCAAACGGTCGAGGAAAGCGTAGAGATCGGGACGCGAGGACAGCCAGTCGCCCGGCAAGGTGGACAGGCTGACAAGCGCCGGATTGAACAGCACCAGTTCGCGCCGCTTGTCGAAGATGGCAAGCCCGATCGGCAGATGTGCGAAGGTGCGCGACAAGGTTTGCACGAAATCGCGCAACGAGGTTTCGGACGCGACCAGCCGGTCGATCCGGCGTCCGCTGAAAAGCCGCCCCTGCCCATGCGGTTGCGACGCAAGCTCGATCCAGATCGCGCCGCTGCCCCCTTCGGTGTCCAGCTTGACGCGCTGCGCCCCGACCTCTTTTCCGCCGGAGTCGGACGCAGCGACGTCGGCGAACAGCTTTCGGATCGGCCAGACAAGCCGGTCGGAATCATCGGCTGCCTGCGCGACAAGGTCAAAATAGGCGCGGTTGGCCCAGATGATCTGCCCGGTCTCATCCTCCTGCCAAAGAAGGTCGCGGGTGAAATCGAGCCCCTGGCGCAGCAATTCGGCCTCATCCTCCAGCGCGTCCAGCCCGGCCCGGTCGATCATCCGACGGTCACGCCCCGGTTCCAGCGAGGCGACGGTGACGAGGCACCGCCCCTGCGACCGGCGCCCGGACAAGGACAGTTCATCCTCGCCGATGCGCCCGATCAGCACAAAAGCGCTGCCATCGCGGCGCAGCGCATCCAGCCGGTCGGGCGCATCGGGGTTGAGCGCGCCAAGGCTTTCGCGCAGGTCCCCCCACGCAGCGACACGGTCGGACGGGTCCGTCAGCAGCGGATCGGTGTCGGTAATGTCGCTGACCAGATACCCATCGCAGAACACGTAGCTGCGCGGCAGGTCGAAGCCGCGCAAAAGCACGTGCGACGGCCCCCGGTCGCGCCGCGACAGCATCGCCGCGAAAACGACAGAAAAGCCCCCCGCCGCAAGGCTGATACCGACAAGAAGCAGGATCATTTCAGGATCGGACAGTGTCATGAGGCCCCCGGAACGAATTGTGCAAGGAAACTCAACAAGGTAATGGTTAAGAAGTGGTTAAGCGGAAATTTGCCGATTTTCGCCGAGCGGGGCTTTCGCCTCATTTTCGCCCAATTGCAGGCGCGCGGCGGGCCACGAAACCTCGGCCAGCGCGCCGCGCCGGGTGCCGCTGTCCTCGTCCAGCAGGAAGGGGTCGGTGGCGTTGCTGAAGCGCACCTTCGCGCCAGAGCGTTCCAGCAGCGTCTTGGCGATGAACAGGCCCAGCCCCATGCCCTCGTATTCCGGGCGCTGCGCCGCCTCGCGCGCGGATGTACGGCGCCGCAGGAACGGATCGCCCAGCCGGCCCAGAAGGTCGGGCGGATAACCCGGCCCATCATCCATCACCCGCAGACTGATAGTGTCGGAGTCCCAGCGGCCTTCGACCCAGACATCCGTTCGGGCGAAATCCACCGCGTTCTGCACAAGGTTACGCAACCCGTGAATGATCTCGGGATGCCGGTGAATGACTGGTTGCGCTTTGGTCGCGCCCTGCTGCGGTTCGAATTCCAGATGCACGGATGGTCCCCGGCCCATATGCGGCTCCGCCGCTTCGCGCACCACCGCCCCGAACGGGGCGGATCGCATGTGCAGGTCGTCCTTCCCGGCACGGCCCATGTCGCGCAGGATGTCGCGGCAGCGGTCCGCCTGCTGCCGGATCAGGCGGGCATCCGCCGCAAGATCCGGGTGATCCTCAAGTTCCTCTGCAAGCTCGGTTGAGACCAGCTTGATCGTCGCCAGCGGTGTGCCCAGTTCATGCGCCGCGGCCGCGACCACGCCGCCCAGATCGGTCAACTTCTGCTCGCGCGCCAAAGCCGCCTGCGTCGCCAGCAGGGCCTGGCTCATGGTGTGGATTTCCTTGGTGACCATCCGCGCGTAAAGCGACAGGAACACGATTCCGATCACGATCGCCACCCAGAACCCGGCCCGGAACAACAACGGCAGGTCGATCACCTCGCCATCGGGCATGCGCAGCGGCACGTTCTGGTAGGCGACCAGCGAGATCAGCACCACCGCCACCGCCCCGAGGATCATCGTGGAGCGCAGCGTCAGCGCCGAGGCCGATATCGTCACCGGCGCCAGGATCAACAGCGCGAAGGGGTTGTTCAGCCCGCCGGTCAGAAACAGCAGGAAGGCCAGCTGCGTCAGGTCAAAGAGCAGCGTCAGCATCGCGTCCCAGTCGGCCAACCGCTGATTCGGCGGAAACACCGTCATCGCGATCATGTTCGACAGAATCGACGATCCGATGGCAAGGAAACACAGGCCAAGCTCGATCTCCAGATCCAGCACGAAACGGGCCACCACGACGGTTACGGCCTGCCCGAGGATCGCCAGCCAACGCAGCACCAGAAGCGTCCGCAGCCGGACCCAGTCGCTGCGCAGATCATGGATCAGCATGCTGCGGGTCGGGTCGGCGACATGGGTCATGGCTGGGTGGTTCCTTTCCCTTTGGCTGCATCCGGAGGCATTTGGTCACAGTTGCGCAGACGGAAAATGAAGGCCAGATCTTTGTGCAACGTCCCAATGTCGACACAGGCAGGAAACCCCGAACCATGAACCGTATCTATGCCGTCAGCGCGCTTGCCCTCACCGCCGCCCTTCTTGGCGGTATCGGCCTGTCGATCCTTCTGGACCGCACCGGTAGGGACGCGGTCATTTTCGCCGAATGCCGTGCCAGCCGCGTTGCCGGCGGGCCGGGCGATATCGGCGGCCCGTTCGAACTTGTCTCCGAAACCGGCGAGACCGTCACCGACGCGGATGTGATCACACGGCCCTCGCTGCTGTATTTCGGCTACACCTTCTGCCCCGATGTCTGCCCGCTGGACAATGCGCGCAACGCCGTGGCGGTCGAGATCCTCGAAGACCGCGGTCGCATTGTCACCCCGGTCTTCATCTCGATCGACCCCGAACGCGACACGCCCGAATTGCTTGCCGATTTCACCGACAACATGCACCCGCGCATGATCGGGCTGACCGGGTCGGTGGAACAGACCACCGCCGCCTCGCAGGCCTACCGCACCTTTTTCAACATTCAGGAGGCGGACGAGGACGGCTTCTACCTCGTCGATCATTCGACCTTTACTTACCTCGTCATGCCCGAACACGGCTTTGTCGAGTTCTTCCGCCGCGACACCTCGCCCGAGGAGATGGCCGACCGCGTGGCCTGCTTCATGGACGCCGCTTCCTGACCCCGTCTCGCCGCCGCGGGGCCGCGCGCTAATTGACCCTTTGGGCGATTTCCGCGTAAGACGGATATCACGGTCGCGAGGAGGACGGGCATAATGGCAACGGAACGCACCCTGCGGGACATCGGACCCGACACAACCCTGCTGCTCGTCGACGATGATGAGTCGTTCCTGCGGCGCCTGGAAAGGGCAATGGAGAAACGCGGCTTCGAGGTTGAAGCGACCGACTCCGTCGCCGGCGGCAAGGCCATCGCCACCGCCCGCCCGCCAGCCTACGCGGTGATCGACCTTCGGCTGGGCGATGGCAACGGGCTCGACGTTGTCGAGCGGCTGCGCGAAAAACGGCCCGATGCGCGGATCGTGGTGCTGACCGGCTACGGCGCGATCGCCACCGCCGTGGCCGCGGTCAAGATCGGCGCCACCGATTACCTGTCGAAACCCGCCGACGCCAATGACATCACCGCCGCCCTGCTGGCCGAGGCCGACGACATGCCGCCACCGCCGGAAAACCCGATGAGCGCGGACCGCGTCCGCTGGGAACATATCCAGCGCGTTTATGAGCTGTGCGACCGCAACGTCAGTGAAACCGCGCGGCGCCTCAACATGCACCGGCGCACGCTGCAACGCATCCTTGCCAAGCGGAGCCCGCGCTAGGATGCGCGCCGCCGCTGTACTGCTCATCGCAAGCCTGTCGGCCTGCTCCATGGCCGAGTTGCGCCCGGCAGACCCGGTATCCACGGGCCTGACCCCGGACGTTGCCGGACTGCAACCCGCCGGAACCGACCTTCGCATAGATTTCGGCCGCGCGCAGGCGGGGGTGATCGAGACGGTGTCACGCCTGCTCGGCTCCGACCCGGCTGACATCGGCACCATCGAGGAATGCGGCGCCGGGCCGGTCACGGCGGCCTATTGGACCGACGGGCTGACGGTGAATTTCCTCAACGGCGATTTCGTCGGCTGGGCGTTGAGCGAACCGGGCCTCGTGGCGGCGGGCGGGCTGGCAGTGGGCGACACGCCGCCGCCGGTGCCGATGACCGAAACGACGCTGGGGCGTGAATTCGAGATCGGCGGCGTCTGGGCGCTGCTCGCGGAGGACAGCGCCGAGATTACCACCGTCTGGTCCGGCATCACCTGTTTCTTCCGCTGACGTTCGCTGCCTGACCGGTGATACCCGGTGACAGCCCGGAGCCTTATGCGGACACTTGGTGCAAACCGCGCGGGTGCCAGACCGCGGGGTGGCGATCCGACCCCGGTTCGCCGCACATTATGCCGATAAACACCGCAAAAGCCCCGATCTGCTCACTGTCTTCGTAAAATCGCCAGCCCCGGACCACTGGCACCTCCAGCACGCGGATCACCGCAATCGCCGCAGCCGCGAGAACGTGGAACGTGCAAGGCCGCGCTGCACCGATGCGGACCACCGGCCGGGGTAGACTGCGGTCATATCTGAACCATCAGCGCCGCGTGTCGGGCAGTGAACTCCGCACGCACGTCGGCCGGGGGGCGCAGGTGCAGGTGCAGCCCCTCGGTCAACCGCACCGGGGGCCGGCCGAAAAACCGGTCGGCCTCGGCCTGCGCGAAGCCGGCCAGTTGCACCGCCTCCAGCCAGGCCGAAACGTGGTCGGCGCGCTTGATCTTCGCCTTTACCGTCTTGGGCAGCACCCCCGGCAGTCCGAAGCGCAGGTGGATCGCCGCCGACAGACGCTCATCCAGCGCGCCGTAGTCTGGCCCGATCGCCGCCTTCACCGGCGAAATCATGTCCCCGATCACGTATTCCGGCGCATCGTGCAGCAGCGCCGCCAGCCGCCACCTGACCGGCGCATTCGGGTCGAGCCGGGCGAAGATCTGTTCGACCAGCAACGAATGCTCGGCCACCGAATAGGCGAAATCGCCACGCGTCTGCCCGTTCCAGCGCGCCACGAAGGCCAGCCCGTGGGCGATATCCTCGATCTCGATATCCACCGGGGTCGGGTCCAGCAGGTCCAGCCTGCGGCCCGACAGCATCCGCTGCCAGGCGCGAGGGGGGGTCTTGGGCATCGGCGGTCTCTTGGCGCTCGTGTACACGTTTGCTTACGCAAATCCGGGCCCCGCGTAAACCGCGCCCGATGCCTTGGTGCGGGCCCCGGTCCCGTGATCGTGCGGCGGTGTGATTGGCGCCCGCCCCGAAGCGATCCCATATGCAGAATACCTCAACGCGGCCATGCCGATCGGTCCCTCGCCCCGGCCCGTGCCGCCCTGCAGCGAAAGGACCCCGATATGTGGAAACGCCTTCTGACCGCCGCCCTTCTGTTCGGTTGCGCCGCAACCGCGCCGCCCGCACTCGCCCAAAGCCTGCTCTGCGGCCCGCGCCCCGCCGTCACCGCCAGCCTTGCCCGGAACCGGGGCGAGCACCTTGCCGGTGCCGGTGTTCAGACCAGCCGACAGGTGATCGAATTGTGGATCTCGCAGGAGACCAACAGCTTCACCGTGCTGCTGACGCTGGCCAACGGCGCCAGTTGCCTGATCGCCAATGGCGAGGACTTCTTCCTGCGCCAGCCGGCCGAAATGGTCATGGGAACGCCGAGCTGACCCGGCGCGGCGTTCCCACCGCGTTGCCGTTGCCCCGGCGTGGTGCTATGTGCCCCCAAAACCTCTCTGGAACGGAGCCGACGCAATGGGCACGGATTACATCATCAAGGATATCGAGTTGGCCGAATATGGCCGCAAGGAGCTTGATATCGCGGAAACCGAGATGCCGGGGCTGATGGCCCTGCGCGCGGAATACGGGGCGGCCAAGCCGCTCAAGGGCGCGCGCATCGCGGGCAGCCTGCACATGACGATCCAGACCGCCGTGCTGATCGAAACCCTGGTGGAGCTTGGCGCCGATGTCCGCTGGGCGAGCTGCAACATCTTCTCCACCCAGGACCACGCCGCCGCCGCGATTGCCGCGGGCGGCACACCGGTCTTTGCCATCAAGGGCGAAACGCTGGAGGAATACTGGGATTACTGCGACCGCATCTTCCAGTTCGACGCGGGCGCCGCCAACATGATCCTCGACGATGGCGGCGACGCGACGCTCTACATCCTCATGGGCGCGCGGGTCGAGGAGGGCGAAACCGACCTCATCGCAGTGCCCACCAGCGAAGAGGAAGAGGCGCTCTTCGCCCAGATCAGGAAGCGCATGGCCGCCACCCCGGGCTGGTTCGTGAAACAGCGCCACTTGATCAAGGGCGTGACCGAGGAGACCACCACCGGCGTTCACCGCCTCTACCAGATGATGGAAAAGGGCCACCTGCCGTTCCCGGCGATCAACGTCAACGATAGCGTCACCAAGTCGAAGTTCGACAACAAGTATGGCTGCAAGGAAAGCCTCGTCGACGGCATTCGGCGGGCCACCGACACGATGATGGCCGGCAAGGTCGCCGTGGTCTGCGGCTACGGCGACGTGGGCAAGGGCTCGGCGGCCAGCCTGCGCGGCGCGGGGGCCCGCGTGAAGGTGACGGAGGTCGACCCGATCTGCGCGCTGCAAGCCGCCATGGACGGGTTCGAGGTGGTGCTGCTGGAGGACGTGCTGGACAGCGCGGATATCTTCATCACCACCACCGGCAACCGCGACGTGATCCGCATCGAGCACATGCGCGAGATGAAGGACATGGCGATCGTCGGCAATATCGGCCATTTCGACAACGAGATCCAGGTGGCGGCGCTCAAGAACCACAAGTGGACCAACATCAAGGAACAGGTGGACATGATCGAGATGCCCTCGGGCAGCCGCATCATCCTGCTGTCGGAGGGCCGGCTTCTGAACCTCGGCAACGCGACGGGGCACCCGAGCTTCGTGATGTCGGCCAGCTTCACCAACCAGGTGCTGGCGCAGATGGAGATCTGGACCAAGGGCGAGGACTACGGCAACGAGGTCTACGTGCTGCCCAAGCACCTGGATGAAAAGGTCGCCCGCCTGCACCTCGCCCGCATCGGCGCCAAGCTGTCCAAGCTCGACAAGGCGCAGGCCGATTACATCGGCGTGCCGCAGGACGGGCCGTTCAAGCCGGACCATTACAGGTATTGAGGGCAAGGATACTGCACCCTCGAAGGACACTACATTCTGCGGATGCGGATCGGAACCGGCGGTATTTTACGCGGGCAGCAACATTCGGGACTCCGTTAACGCCCCAAAGTTGGCGGCAAAGGCCGGTCACCCCGCACCCACCCCGCACCCACCCCGCGCGCTCGCCAAGCCGCGGGGTGGCGATGCAACCGCCGCGCCGCCCGACCGCCACGAATGGTGCGTGGCAAGCACGCACCCTACGATCGCCGCCGCGCTTTCCTCTTTGCAATATGCCACCCCGCAGAGCCGAATTCCGGGCACTCGTACGGGCCCGGCTCTTCCTGCATCTTGACCTGGTCGATGATCTCATCGCCATGCAGTAAAGATGCACGTGACATAGCTAAATATCCGAGCTTTTCGCCCTCCGGCAAACAGGGCCCGGTTCAATCAATTCAGGACCCGCCAAATACTTGACCCGTGCTCGCCCCGCCGGTGTCGCGCCCGTCCAGTCTGTTCGCAGGGCTTTCGTTGCCGACATGCCGGTATCCACAGCGCCACAAGCCAAAGCATTCACGCGCACGCCGCCGACGGACATCTCGGCGGCGATCGTTCTTGTCATCGCCTCGACCCCGGCCTTGGACGCGCCGCAGGCCAAACGCCCCTTGATGCCGGACTTGGCATGGATCGGGGACAGAAACAGGATTCTTCCGCCGCCTTGCTGCATGCGCAGTGCAACTTCCTTCGAAAGGCGAAAACTGCCGAGGAGGTTGATATCAAGGACTTGCCTGAAATCGTCTTCATCCAACTCGAGGAATGGCACAGCTTCGAAAACATCCCGCCAGCCGAGGCCGAAGAGAACGTCCATACAGGCCGCAACGTGCTCGATCTGGTCGCGTAACGTGAAGCTTTGGATCTTCGGTGAAACCGGGCTGTTCAGGCCCGTTTGACCAGACGGATCAGAAGCAACAATATCACCGCACCGATCGTGGCATGGATGATCGCGCCGGCAATACCGGACCCTATGCTCAAACCCAGTCGCGGCAGAATGAGACCGGCCAGAAAGGCGCCCACGATACCGATCACGATATTGCCAAGCAGGCCGTAGCCGTAGCCCTTCACGATCAGCCCGGCAAGCCAACCGGCCACCGCTCCGACCAGCGGTCGTGTCGCGAAGTTGGTTGAAATTTGAAGGTGGCGTAATCTCCGGGTGATCCTGAACCACCCAACCGGCGGCTGGCACCGCCATAGGAGATCACGCCATGAACCAGACTACAGACACCAGCGCGGTTTCGCTACTCGCTTGCGATGACGGCTTCGACCCGATCGAGGACCGACTGCGCGCGAATATCCGCAGTAAGGCTGCGGCGGGGGCCGTCTGACGTCGGTTTCGATCCGATGATAAGTCTGGCCTTATGTCCGATTTCATTCACCGCCCTCAAATCGAAGTTCTCTCCGCGGCCGATGGCGTTCGCCGTCGGCAATGGTCGGATGAGGACAAGCTCCGGATCGTCGAGGAAAGTTTTGTCGGCTCCCGGCAAGTTTCGGCCACGGCGAGGCGGCATGGCATGTGCCGATCGCTGTTGACGATCTGGCGTCGGCAGTATCGGAACGGTGAGCTTGGTGCGTCCCGCCCGGTATCCTTCGCCCCATCCTTCTCCCCGGTGACCGTGACGACGGATGCCCCGGCTTCTCGGCCCGGGCCGGTTGATCCCCCTGATCCCTCACGGACCTCTCAGGTGGAGATTGCCCTGCCGAACGGCCGTCGGCTTATAGTGCCCACCGGGGTCGCGCCGGAAGCGCTTGCGCGGATCCTGTCAGTGGTGGACGGGCAATGATCGCGTTTCCGGCGGGCACGAAGGTGTGGATCGCGGGCGGAGTGACGGATATGCGGCGCGGTATGAATACCCTTGCGCTGGCGGTTCAGCAGGGTCTTGGGCGCGATCCGCATGGTGGCGAAATCTTCTGCTTTCGCGGCCGCAAGGGTGATCTGGTGAAATTGCTTTGGCATGATGGGGTCGGCATGTCGCTCTACACAAAGCGCCTGGAGGCGGGGAAGTTCATCTGGCCAGTGAGTCAGGACGGGACGGCCGTTCCGATATCCGCGGCGCAGCTGGGCTATCTTCTCGAAGGAATCGACTGGCGCAATCCGCGCTGGACACAACGTCCTGCAAAGGCAGGATAAATCCCCATGAACCCCCTGTTTTTATTGGCGATCAGGATCATCTGTGGTAGTCCTCAGCCATGTCAGACACCGCTTCCGAAATCGCCAGATTGCGCGCTGAATTGGCCGCGCAAACAGCCCGTGCGCAGGCCGCTGAACGCGATTTAGCCCAAGCGCGCGCCTTGGCGTCCTGCACGGAAGCGATGGTCAAGGAATTGAAGCTGGAGATCGCCAAGCTGCGCCGCGACAAATATGGCATCTCCTCCGAGCGCCGTGCGCGGCTGATCGATCAGCTGGAATTGCAGCTCGAAGACCTGGAAGCCACAGCGACCGAGGATGCGTTGGCCGCTGAACAGGCTGCGGCGCAGGACAAGGCCAGCACCGTGCGCGCCTTCACGCGGCGCAAGCCCGTGCGCAAACCCTTCCCCGAACATCTGCCGCGCGAGCGTGTGGTGATCGAGGCCCCGACCAGCTGTGCCTGCTGCGGCTCGGACCGCATCGTGAAGATGGGCGAGGATATCACCGAGACGCTGGAGGTCATTCCGCGCCAGTGGAAGGTGATCCAGACGGTGCGGGAGAAGTTCACTTGCAGGGCCTGCGAGAAAATCAGCCAGCCGCCAGCGCCATTCCATGTCATCCCGCGTGGCTGGGCCGGGCCCAGCCTGATCGCCATGGTCGCCTTCGACAAATACGGCCAACATCAGCCGCTGAACCGCCAATCCGAGCGCATTGCGCGCGAAGGTGTCGATCTGAGCTTGTCGACTCTCGCTGATCTGATCGGTCATGCCTGTGTGGCGCTGGCCCCGATCCATGAGCTGATCGAGCGCCATGTGCTGGAAGGCGCGCGCCTGCATGGTGATGACACGACGGTGCCGCTGCTGGCGCGTGGCGGCACCAGGACGGCACGGCTCTGGACCTATGTGCGTGATGACCGGCCATGGGATGGCAGCGCGCCACCCGCAGCCTTGTTCAAGTTCTCGCGGGATCGCCAGATGATCCACCCCAACAAGCATCTCGCGGGGTGGCAGGGTGTTCTGCAGGCTGATGCCTATAGCGGCTACAATGACCTCTATCTGGCCGATCGTCATCCCGGCCCTGCGCGCAGCGCGCTCTGCTGGAGCCACGCGCGGCGCAAGTTCTTCGAGCTGGCCGATATCGCGGGGAACGTGCGCAAGAACAAGCCTGCGCATGACATCTCGCCCGTCGCTCTGGAAGCCGTGAAACGGATCGACGCGATCTTCGATATCGAGCGCGAGATCAATGGAATGGACGCGGCGGCCCGCCTCGCCGTGCGACAGGAACGATGCCGTCCAATGGTTGAGGAGCTGCACGACTGGCTGCTGGAAGAGCGCGCCCGAATGTCGAAACACAACAGCGTCGCCAAGGCCATCGACTATCTGATGCCGCCCAAGGGCGACCGATGGGATGCCTTCACCGCATTCCTCGATGATGGGCGTATCTGCCTGACCAACAATGCCGCCGAACGCGCCCTCAGAGGGATCGCATTGGGAAGAAAGTCGTGGCTTTTTGCCGGATCAGAACGCGGCGGCGAAAGGGCGGCCTTCATGTATACCCTGATCGTCAGCTGCAAGATGAACAACATCGACCCGCAAGCCTGGATGGCAGATGTCCTTGCCCGCATACCGGACATCACCGTGTCACGCTTGCCTGAATTGCTCCCATGGAACTGGAAGGCCGAGCAGGAAGCCGTCAAGGCCGCATGACCGCGTCCCTCGCCGGATGCTTACTGCCCTGTGATCGAGTCAAAGCAACTGAGATCGGCGTCTTTCTCGAACGGGCTGACGGGCGCGACGTCAGATGCGAACCCGTCACAAGCGATCAGGATCAAGGGAACTGCTGCCATGTAGCGCTCTTCAAGATAGAGCCGCAGGGCTTCTTCCAATTGGTCGTCCCGAAGCTCAGCCTCGTGGAAGCGGCGCGCGCGCAGGATCGCGAAGAGTTTGATGTGGTCCTCGGTGAACCAATCTACCAGAACATCCTCAGCTTCATCGGCCTTGCCGTTACCATGAAGCTCCAACGCTTCTTTCATGACATCGACGGACATGGCCCCGCCAACGGCGACCCACCCGCGTTCACCGAATGCGGCGTTGAACTGGTCAGGTAGATCGAGAATGTTCGCCTGTTTTATTACATCGTCCACTTTGGCTTCAAAGCCTGCGACACCACCGAGTGCCCGCAGCCCCAATAGTAGCTGCTTCATCTCTTCCGTGCTTGGATTATCGGATATTTTCTTTTTTGGCTCGTCGTCGTTCATGGCTGTTCGCCTGCTTTACTTGAAAAGCTCTTCAAGCACTTCCTTCTGGGCTTCGTATTTCGCCTGGTTTTCTGACTTCAACGTCTCGATGTTCTGCAGCTTCCATCGGACGGCCGGTAGGTCTGCAGCGTGTGGCACGCCGATCAGCGAGAAGTCAGGTGCCCCGTCATAGAGGCCGCGCAGAAATGCCTTGGCATTCTCATCAAGGCGCGCATTCAGATCGGTGATCAATCGCTTTCGTGTTTCGATGAGATCGGCAAGCGGCACAGGTGTTGTCGTCATGCCCTCGAATTCCCGCGCGAACGGTTGTTCTAAATTGATCATGTTCGGGTTCAGCAGTTCGTGGGCCGGGCGCTTGGCACTTGCCACATAGACAAGAAACGTCCGGAACAGGGCATCGGTGAGGCCTTCGTTCTCGTAGAGCAGTTTCACGTCGTAAAGATCGCGTGGGTGCTGCCTGTCCGTGGCAGCGCACAGCTTGCCGCCGAAGAGGTCTTCGAATGAGACGACCTGGATTTCAGCGAAGCCGAATTCATCCTCGACCGCCTCTGTAACCCACATCAGCTTAGGTTCGTGAACAACACCGCGCGTCACCGGTGAGGTCTCGATTTTGATCGTGGCGGTGCCCATGCTGACCTGCACACGTGTCGGATTTTTGCCGCCGCCATCTATGCGGCGAACCTTCGCGTCGGCGATGCCTGCGTCGATGGCACCGGCGATGCGTTGCAGGGACTCGTTGATTTCAGTCAGGCTTTCGTCTCGGTCTTTGATCGGCAAGTAGGTCAGGTCGATATCGACCGACAGGCGCGGCAAATCGCGGTAGAACAGGTTGATCGCGGTGCCGCCCTTGAGGGCGAATATCTCTTCCTTCGCGACGTACGGCAGTATGCGCACGAGCAGCGCGACCTGGGCTTCGTAAATGTCACGCGCCATCGCGTGCCTCCGTATTCACGAATTCTTCCGGCACCATGATCCGGTAGCGCGGGTGTATCTTGCCACCCTTGACCAGAGCGCGGTCGCCGCTGCCGAGGTTGAATTCTTCCGGATCGAGACGCTTGCGCCAAGCGTGGTTGTGGCGGTCGGCGAAGACGAAGAACAGGCGCTTTACCTTGATCTTTTTGCAGCTGTGCAGCAGTGCCGTCAGCGTACGCGGGCGCAGCGTCGTCAGGCTTTCAAACACCATGTCGAGATTGTGGAAGCTCTCATGGTCGGGCAATTCGTCCATCACTTCCATCACCGCCCGCTCAGGGGATGACATCTTGAGTTTCCAGTCCCATGGGAGGATGGTGCTGGCGTCAGTCTCATCCTTGGTCAGGCCGAGTGACGGATCGGCGAACAGCGAGGTGCTGCGGGTTTCTATCGGTGCGTTCAGTGGCAGTTTGGCGAGCCAGTTCGGTATGGCATCGCCATAGACCCAGACAGGGGCGTTGCTGCCCAGGCGCAGATAGTGGTCGTAGCCTTGCTGGCCGAGTGCGGTCGCGCCGCCGACATGGACATCGTAGCCCATGATGTGCTGCAGCGAGAGCAGGCAGGTTTTCCAGTCGAGCGTGTTGGCTTTCGACGCGTTGGGTGCAGGGCGACGGAAGACGCCGCGATGGACTCGTTCCAGCCAGCCGCGCTTGACGTAGTCGCGGAACGTCTCAT
>Ga0210036_1000983_pt1 | contig 32623 bp, 16 predicted proteins | sample CryGeymeta201515_FD_185469 | JGI IMG/M metagenome (GOLD analysis project Ga0210036, IMG submission 185469) | Groundwater microbial communities from Crystal Geyser aquifers in Utah, USA - Crystal Geyser metaG 2015-15 (SPAdes) (version 2) | ecosystem: Environmental > Aquatic > Deep subsurface >...
GTGAGGATTTATATATTACACATTATCTGACCCCATTGCGGGGTGCTCTTTTGGCTCAGAGGCATTCTCTTCAGAAACCAGTGGCTCCATAAAATTGAACAGGAACTACAGCCAGAAGTGGATGCCATACTCGTCTCGAGACGACTCCGATCCACGTGTTGTGTCGTCGATATGGATTGTTTTTACTGGGCTTGCGAGCTCTTGTCCAAGCCTCACTTGAAGGAATTGCCCTGCTGTGTGGGTCAAAGTATGATTACAACATCCAATTATCCGGCTCGCAAGTTTGGAGTTCGTAGCGGAATGGCGGGGTGGATTGCCGACAAGTTGGTAGAGGAACTGTCCAATGGACGGCAGAAATTGATTCATGTTCCCAATAACTTTTCGCTCTACCAAGAAAAGTCAAAATTGGCCAAAGAAGTGTTTTTTGAATTTGATCCCAATTGTCGATCGTATTCTCTGGATGAGGCGTATTTGGATCTGTCGGCGTACGTGGCAGTCAAATTGTCTCACAAACGCTGGGATCATGAACAAATTCGTCAACATGTTAGAGAATTGTCATCGAGCAAGGACGAGGAAACGAACCACTTAATGGAAATGAGTCATGATTTTGATGCCATGCTGCAGACCTATTCATCAAGCGAGTGTTTACAAGCCGCCAGTGAAACCGTTGCTTTGATGCGAGCCAAAGTCTCCGAGGCAACCGGGGGATTGACTTGCAGTGCTGGTTTGGCCGGTAGCTTTCAGCTGGCAAAAATTGCCAGTGATTATCACAAACCTGATGGACAAAAGATTGTGGGTGACAAACTGCAGGAAGATATTTGGCCCTTCTTAAGACCCTTATCGACTCGAAAAGTCCCGGGCATTGGCCGCGTCACCCAGAAAATATTGGAGGCATTTGGAATTCATACAGTTCAGCAATTGTACGACGAAAGAGCGCTAGTACGATTTTTGTTTGGACCGGCCACGGCAAAATTTCTGCTACGAGCATCATTGGGCGGGTTCGGTAGCTCTGGCCACGAAATAATTTCCGACACGGCAGAAGACGGGGACAAAAATTCATCAGCCATCAAGCGCAAGGGCATTAGTAAAGAGCGGACGTTTTCTCACGGGGAATCATGGCCGCAAATTTACAGTCGCTTGGAAGATATTGCACACAAGCTTTCGCTGCAGATGGAAGAGGAAGGCATACATGCGCGAACAATCGCGCTCAAAGTCAAACTGCATACATTTGATGTCTATCAAAGATCCAAAACAGTAGCAACGGGCACGACGCTTCAGAAAGGAGACGAATTGTTTTCGCACGCTATGGAAATGCTACAGGAATTGCGAAAGGGACACAAGGGTAAATCATTTGCTCCTAGATTGATTGGCATTCGCTGTTCCAACTTTATGGACACCAAAGAAGTTTCGACCTTGGCTGCCAATCAACATGTTATGGCCAAGTTTTTCTCTTCCGGATCAACCGACAATACTAACCGCGATACGGCATCACCTCGACCAGACAAGCATTTCAAAATCCCAAAAGACTCCCAACGCCAGTCTCGCAAGCGAAGTGCTATCTCATCCTTTTTTGGCGCAGAAAGCGAAAATCACGATGCAGATCCTACTGATACTAGTTGCCCGGTGTCAGCACCTGGGAAAAGTCCGAAACCATCACCGAGTGGACAAAAAACGGCTACTTGTCCCATCTGCGGCCACTCGGTTAGTGGGAGTTCAGGGGATGACTTGAACCGGGCTTTGAATATTCACATTGACTCCTGTTTGAATGCACCGGCTATCCGACAGGCCGTTCGGGAGGAAACCAACGAATGTAACCGCAAGCTTGCAAAGAAACAACTGTTGACCGAGTTCTTTTTCAAGTAATCCTTACCCAAGTGTCTCCTTAGTGCCTCTGAAACCAAAACGCTTGTCAATGTTCAGATGCCTCTTTATCAATGATTTGTAATACAGGCTATTTTTCTAAAAATGAAAATGTGCGGATCTTTCAAAGTTGGCCGAAGAAGGACATGCTGCAGCACTCTAATACAAAATTGACCATGCTATTCTATTGAATTTAAAGTTGCAGCGGTAGATATTTTCCTGGGTTCATGATGCCATGGGGGTCCATCACTTGCTTTATGGTTTTCATCAATGCCAGAGTAGAGGCACCGTGTACCTTAGGCAAGTATTTGTTTTTGGCTTGTCCCAGTCCATGTTCGGCCGAAATAGAACCTCCTCGCCGGATCACGCTCTCAAAAATGTATGGTTCTAGGGCTTCTAATACCTTCGGTTCCATATCGAATTTTCCCAGTGTAGTGACATTAAAATGTAAATTGCCATCCATAATGTGTCCCCAATTGGTAATTGCGATATCAAGGCTACTGCACTTGGAATCCAATCGACGACGCAAGTCGTTAGCAAAGTCCTCAAAGTCAGAGATTGGCAAGGAAACATCATACTTGTACGTGTATCCGTGAGAAGCCACGGTTGGATTGCAGGATTCTCGAACCGCCCACATTGACTCTAATTGTGTTAAATCTTGAGCTAGGACACCATCTTCGACTGCATTCTGTTGTATGGATTCTTCCAAAAAACGCTCCATTTTCTCGTCGTCGTGTAAACCATTCGAACCGTGTGTTTCCACAAGTATGTAGTACGGATAAAATTCGCTGTCGTCACCATCAGTACCCGACGTTGATGATATCCGCTTGGGAATCATGGTAGCCGCGTTTCCTTGACTGGTTACGCTATTTGGACTGTTGGCCACCAAATGTGTCACGGATCGATCCATAAATTCAAATGCCGAGAGTGTTTCTCCTAGAGTCTGACGAGCCAAGTACAAACATTTTTGGACTTGTTCCAAGGACGTGCAAGCACATATCACAGCACAGCGAGATTGCGGATAGGAAGAGGAACACCAAAGAGCTACTTTGGTGATGATACCAAGACTTCCTTCGGCTCCAATAAACAAATGCTTGAGATCGTATCCCGTGTTATCTTTTAAGTTGCAAAAAACAGTGCAGCCACTGTTGCTATCCTTGTCTGTTTCTTGGATATTGAATTTTAGGATATCTCCGTTAGCCAACACAACTTCGAGCCCTACAACGTTAGCGTGAAGCGATTTGTACCGGGCATAGTATTGTCCTCCTGCATTTGTACTGACAGTCCCTCCAATGCAACACGAACCTTTGCTCCCAAGATCAATAGGCAAAATGACGCGATTATCGCGCGCATAGTCTTGCCAATCTTGTAGGATTCCACCCGCCTGGCCCGTGAGAATTCCAGTGGTCGGATCAAACGAAATAATATCTTTCATTCGCTCTACGCTCACGATGATCTCACTGCTGCTCATTGGAATGGACCCACCCACCAGACCAGTATTTCCTGCCTGAGGCACGACACCAATGTGGTTCGTGTGGCAGTAGGCCAGAATTTTAGAAACGTCCTGCGTACATTTGGGTCTCAAAACAATAGAGGAAGTGCCTTTGTAGTGCTTGGTCCAGTCGGTATTGTACGATTCTACTTCATTTGCATCCAGCAAAACACTTCCTGGTTGCTGATCCAATATTGCACGAAATGCATAGATGTCCGCTGGTACTGGTGAACGAAGTCGTGACTCGTTGCTGGAGGAAGAGGAAGACGACGACGAAGAATACTGTTGCAGTCGTCGGCTCATTTCAAGTGTGATTGTATTCCTACTATTTCGCTCCCATGGAAGAATTGACGTTGTGATATTGCGACACCATAATATCTTTGATCTTATCCTATTGGAGCCTCTTGTAGTGCTTGCAGCTGCAGGTCGAACGGCGCCAAACATTATGGAACGCAATAACGGATTAGCAGGCATCATCATAACAACTGAAAATGTTTTCATTCGTTGGGCTGTATGGACTACTACAGTACAATTTATTTTTCTTGCTAGAGTAGAAGCAAGCTTGTGTACAGCGGTGGTGGTGTTTACGTTTCCCTACCAGGTACTACGGTACTACCGTAGTACTCATGAAAAAATCCTCCTGATGAATATTACCCCCAACCCTATACCTGATTATCCCTCATAAACTTTACATGACCCCGCTCGCCTCTTAAATACCTTCGAGTAATATCTTATCGAGAGTACAGAATCTGCGAGGACTCCCACCTCACTTTTTAAAAAGGTTTTTCATGAACCCGGAGCTGCCGCCACCACTCACCACCAAACCATGAAACATCTTCAATCCACATATAATAATTCTCAAACAGGTCGGAAAGAAATACTCGTTATTGTTATTGTTGTTGCTGTTGCTGCTACTGCTGTTATCGCTTTTTTGCTACTGTAGTCACCACCGGCTTGAAACTTTGTGCAATGACAACAACTTTAGATATTTCCGTGGATAAGAACCGAAAGACGACGACATTCTCGTTACCACTGGCGGCAGAAATCATGGAAAAAGCCAACGAGAAAGTCGCAGATCGACATAGGAATATCATGGATACCTTAATGCAGCAGCTCGAAGAAGAACAACGGAGCATGTTCGGATCGGAACGAAATTCGATGTCTGATCTGGCTGCGACAACATCGTCAACAGACTCGAAGGATATTCCGTTTGATGAACGATCCATTGCCGTGCCTTGGGCTGTTACTTCCAACAGTTTCAAGACCTGCAAATCTTCGGAAGACGACCAAGACGAAACCCGTGACGATCAAAGCCAGGAGGACAGTATCGTTAAAAAATTCAAAGAACTCAGAGATAGTGTAGCAAAACTAGACGTCACTGATTCCGAGGAGGAAAACTCCTCAGAACCGAGCCGAATCCATTCCAAAGCGGCCAAAACGACCTTACAGAAAAGTACTGGTGAATCTCTGGATTGGCACCGTATCAATCAAGAACGCTTTAGACACGAGCATGACGAGGGCAGAAAGCATGTAGCACAGGCGGACACGATCTGTTCTACCACAGAAGAGTCTGTACCAGAATCGATCAACGAACAGGATGGTTGCACCCTAAGCGACCATGGAAAAATACCACAACATTTTCTGTCCAACAATTACGTTGCAGATCGATTACGACAATGTATACCTGATATAATTGAACAACAACAACTACAACTACCAGAAGACGAGCTAAAGTTGATTTCCTTGCCATCGAGAACAACAAAGTTGACTAAGAGTTCTGCCAAAGACAAACGAGGGCCCGACCTTGCGCCGTCCTTAACTTACAGCATATCTACAAACGACTCGACTGACGAAGCAATATACTCTGTACATTTTGCCACAATCTCTCATAAAGAACAAATGCGCAAAGAATGCTCAGCGCCTATTTCTAACCTCAAGAATACCTCGGAGTCAAAACACCAAGTACTAAAACACAGAAATCTGGAACTCAAAAACAGCTTTACCAGTCGTGAAGATCACCATGAGCATGACGAGCACAGAAAAGGTATAGTTAGTAACAGTAACGGCAACTGCAATCACACGTATCAATCGCCGGCACAGAGTAGCGAAGGAGTCCATAGCATTGTTGCGCAGCTCCAAACCCAAAACAAAAAGCTCCAGGAAGAAAAAGCTGAAATGATTGAACAGCATAATGATCTGAAAAAGTCATTAAAAAATTTGGTGGCCCTGAATGAAAACATGAAAGCGGAACTGACTAGAATGGACGATGAATACGAGGATCTTCGAGACTCCTACAACAAGCTAGTATCACGAAATCACCAGCTCGAAGGGAAAGTTCAGCTTTCCCAACAGCCCGATGAGAGATGTGAAAACGCCGAAAGCAAATTTCGAGAGATGCAGCAATCTTTGGAGCAGGTGGTTGCATGCAATAAGAGTCTCAAAGAAGAAAATATATCATTGAAAATGAACCAAGAGCTCATGGAAGTCAAGTGTCGTGATCTCGAGGAATCGAACAATCAACTCAAAGCGCACAATTTGAAATCAGAGGATATGATTGATTCATTGAAAGCGATGCAAACAGCTTTAGAAGTCAACTGGAAGGTAGCAAGAGACGAAGTCAAAAAACAAAGAATGCGTCAAGTCTGGGGGAAAATGCAGTTGAAGAACTCGGAACTTGATTTGTACGATTTCTTCGAGTGGACCGAGAAAGTGAGGAGAGAAGATACATTGAGTTCTACTGATCAAGTATCAACAAGGAATAAACAACTTGTTAGTAAAAAAAGTGATAAAGGTCTCCATCATCAATTGCCGTCTCCGCCGTTGGATCCTTGGAAGAATGCTTCATCATCTCGAGCTCAATTTTTATCACCATCGCGCCTGCCACTTCCTCCTCTGTCGCCTTCAAGCCGTAATCTCCGTTCTTGGTATGACGAAAGCGACGAGGAGGACAATCTGATCGATTGCACAAGCTCAGACTCCAGCGGTAGTAATATTAGCGAGTACAGTTCTATGGGATCAGCATCGGATGATAGTCTTCAGTCTGCACTAAGGCCGGAGCATTTACCTTCCAATGTTCTCGAGAATCTGTTGCGAGAACCGGAAGAGGAAGCGGACGACCTCTTTACCTCTTTTACGAAGGTAGTTGCGCTACTAGGTTCTGGCGAACCTCAACCTTCAAAGAGGGCATCCGTTGAGCAATACAATTCTCAAGCTACCTCAATCGTAGAAGTTACAAGCAAAGATACGTGTATCCGGACAAAAAAGATAGCCAGCAAGGAGACTCTGCAATCCAACAATGTGACTCTGTTTTCTAATAGATCGAAAGAAATACCTTTTGTGTTATCCACAGTACCCGGCAAAGAATCAGAAACCAAGTCTGCGGGAATTGTAGCGAAGCAAAAGTCGACCATTTATCCACAAGAAAATGAGGATGTGCAGCAGCAGCAGCAGCAGCAGAAGCGGAAACAGCAGCAGCAGCAGAATGTTCTAGGATTTCGCAAGAACAGAGATCCGGCTGACACTTTCACGCTACTAGAATTTGAAACATCTCAATCCGACATGGAGCCGGAAGAAAGGCAATCACCAGATTTGTCGCTTACTATTAGAAAATCGGCCTTTATCTTGGCCTGTAGTAACCCATGCGGCACGACGAATATACGAGAAGATATCTTGTCCGACGATCTTACAAATCAAGCACGAGATATAAGGCATAACGAAGAGAAAGGGGCCAAATTGCAGAGCAGCGATGATTTATCAGCTGCGAACGCCACGCTTGTTGAAGCACAGGTGATTACCAATGAACATAGAGAAGCGGGACCCTTTGAATCAAAGGCATCGTCAGTGCGAATCATTAACAGCCCCAGTGCTACAATGAAACGTAAGCATGGAAGAGATGTCGATATTGCCAGCAATGTTAGCTGTATCTCCCAAGAAAGCGTACATCTGAAAGTTGACAAGCGAATCCCGGTAACGACTGCAAGTAGAGCCACTTTCCCATACCATCGATTAAACACAACATAACAAAAAGAATGCGCTACATATAGAGTAAGTGCTAGAGAGATGAAAGTAATACACGCTATTTGCTTATATGTTGTAGCGAAAATGGTGGAGTGATATCTAAAATTGAAAAAAAAAATACTGTAGATCTCTGAGTCAATTGAACTCGTAATGGTACGCTACGCACTGGTAGTCGAAGTTTCGGGAACAGTCGGTTGAAGTTGCATAAAAAGTCTAAAGACACTGCATTGAGACAGATCGGAGACGGAGCTCTGAGAGTCTAAGGACCACAGACGCCGAAACCGTCCTTCCGTTTGATCCGTCTCCGTATCGGATACCTCGGGAAGGTGGAGCAAGGGCTGGGGAACAGGAAGAGGCTTGACTTTGTCCAGCCTGCGACTGGCGACGACAGCCGTCCTTAGAAAGTGTTCCAAGGAATCCGCAGTTTCTTGAAAGGAAAGTCCTTGGATGGGAGACGAGAACACAAGGTTGACTTCATGATCCTTCAACACAAGACGCATTCCAACACCCAGCGAGTCCCCGTTGGCAAAAATTCCCGCAGTCTGATTCGAAGCAGAATAGAAATCTGCTATCAGATCCGAATTGCTTCTCGCCTGTTGATAGTTGTAGCTGTTGAGGAACATTTTGACCTCATATTGGTTATCTTCTGGACGCAGCTGACTGATGGTAGCCTGGAAGCTCACGACGCTGCTGTGGTCTTCAGGGACTTCCACCACCACCACAAATTTTTTGAAGGAAAAGACACAGACCCCGTCTTCTCCAAGGTGCAAGTCACGGCCTGATGCCTTACCTATCCGCTTCAAATATTGGCCGATAGTTTTTCGATTCTTCTGGCGCCCAATTTCCTCGGCGGTACGTGGTCGCCAGTTTAATGTACGCTTCTTGGGAGACAAGGGAGAGGCTAGAATCGGTTTGCCAACAGAAAAGAAATGAATCATCTTGCATAGAGGTATACTAGTGATCAATCGGTATTGTTATTAAGAAGGGTGGTTGCTTGGATTTTTGTCATAAAAACTATTTGCGAATGTACTGCATGTTCTTGTTTCATAAAACTGACAAAGGAAAATCGCAAAAGTACGCCGCGATTTTGCGAGCGTTAACAAGATACTACTGTAGCTAGACTAGTACCACGCAGCTACTACTACTAGCTAGAGTAGACCTATGAGAGGTTCTTTTGGATTCCTGAATCCTGCTTTGGCAAAAGCACGACTTGAGTTTGATTCTGATGATTGCTCAGCTGGAGCGCCGACTTGACGTCACAATTATTTACCATGGTAGGGTCTACTTGGTACCAGGTACTCTACTAAAGTGTATTCTAGCTAGTAGCTAGGCGTCCCCTCTACTAGTATTCCTACTACTGCCTGAGTACTACTAGTAGTAGCTAGGAGTACTACTAGCTAGTAGTATGTACTACAAGTACTCTCTAGTAGTACTAGAGGAGTAGGCCCAATTGTAGTAATCTCTACTACTCTACTACTGTATAATAATTAGGGTCTAGTCTACTAATAATAAGAGTAGTATTTATGCCGGGGGATCTTGAATAGACCACCCGTGCTTGAAAATGGCTTGAAAGGATCACGCCTCTTCGATACTGGTACTGGTACAAGTACTAGATAAGGGCAAAGCAGAAGGTTTGTAGAAAAAGGGGAATAAAATGCTTGCATAGCAATATTATTGTATACCGTCTTTCAAGGAAGCGAATGCTAGCATCTGTAAAAGATGCACCTCCAGATCCGTAGTGTTATGTTTGGGCCAAGACACGAACCTCGAATAACCGAGGAGTCCCCAATCCGCCCCGCTCCACCATGCGCCTGTGCCTCCACATAGCCTGGAAGAGGTACCGACTAGTCGACTGTTTGGAAATTGCCAGTCCTATTGTAGTGACACTTATTTTGTAATATTTGGGATACTTTGATTCCCCATTGAATAACAGCACTTTGAGGGCTTTGGGCGCTGCTAGTACTAGCAGACCCTAAAAAATGCATCAAAAAGTCATTCTGGTACTAATGCTAGCGTACTAACATGAAAAAGTCGAAGCAATGATATTCTAGCAACCATAGAAGTTGTGCTTCTTATTTTTATCTGCCTCCAAACACCTTTGCGTACACACGAACAGCTGGACACGATGATTTGCTACGGGGCCGCGGAGCGACCATTCCTTTTGCTTTGCGTTTTCGTCGATCGGAGAGGAACTGTAACTTTTTCAGAATCAATACTAAAATGACAACTTGGGCCAATCCTGGCAGCCCCATCGGATTGTTCCTGACCGTCTCAACATGTTGTGTGCTTTCTTTGGTAGGATCAAAGAAATAACATCCTAGCAAGTATGCAACCACCAGAATAGCTCCAACGACTGCCAGGAAAAGTCTACGATTGGACTTCCTGGAAGCCTTTTGGCGTCGAATGGAAGGCTGTGGTGGCTGCATCAAGTTGGTAGATCCGTTGCCGTCGGCACCGAACATTCGACGATTGCGATGCCGAGCGTAGCGAGCTTGTCGTTGAGTTCCACCGGTTAAAGAAGCTCCGCATGATTGCGACCAAGACGATAGACTGTCACCGAGACTATCGCCTGTACTCGTCGAGTACACAGAGGCCCCTCCATTCACCCATGAAGTATTCGTTAAGGCACTGGACAAAGATCGATGACTGGTACCCAGATCTGATGCAACAGAATCATTATCCAAAGCCTGAGATTGCTGTTCAAAATTTGGTGATTGAAATTGCCGGTTAGGACTAGTCGCTTGTAGGTGTCGATCGAGACTTCCGGGAGAATAATTGTGCGTATGTCGACTGTGTCTGGCAGGTGATTTGTACGGACTGGTACTAGGTGTGCTTAAACTTCCAGGAGAAATACTTGCATTGGCTTGAGCTGCTGCGCTAGCAGCTTTTTGCATAGCCCGTTGCATCAAGTTTTCTTGGTCTTGTGCGCTTCCATGTCCTGTTGCTGTTCCGATTAGTATGTCGGCTTCTTCCACAGCTTCATCGTGCTTTTCCAAAATGTGCACAGCATCTCGTGATCGATGTTTTCTGCTACTCAGGGACTTTTTCCGGTCCTTATTGTGGTCTCCGTGTTTGTTGCGGGATGACTTGGAGCTCACCAGATTGGATCGCCTGAGCAATTTGGTAAACCGACGATTCGTTAAAATGGCTTGACTGAATTTGGACACTTCAGCAACTGTAAAGCCTTTGGGAATAGCCACTAGTATTTCTCCAGAAAAAATGCAGGCGTTCTTTTCGTTAGTTTCGGCAGGGGAGGAATCACCCGTCGCATTACTTGGCACACTGGCCAAGACGGTCAAGTCGGACAAATCATGATCATCTTTGGGGCGACAAAGTCCAGTATATTTCTGACTGCCCAAAGCTAGTTCGGTTGCATGCTGTGGAATCATCCGCAATATATCTCCAATGGTGGTATTTTTGGTGGGGTACACTAATTGAATAAGCTCAAATGTTTTGGTTTCTGGTTGCAATAATAGGACAAAAACCTTGGTCATCTCAGTACCATTGTAAAGGATGCTCTTCATCTGCTTGTCTTCACCAGAAACTGTGCTTTCCCCCTGAGTGCATTGCGTCTTCTTGCTGGAAGAATCCGTATCCTGCTTGCTGTGGTTGGCATCCCCCATTGTTTCGGATGCCTTGGTATTGGTAGATTCATCCCTTTTGTGAGAGGAGCGTCTCATGACCCTGGAGGGAAAGATGCTCGAAACTTTGTGCATCTGCTGTGCGGTTGCGGTTGGCTCCGCAAGTGCCTCTAATCAAGTTAGGATGAACACAAAATTAATGAAAACGTTTTTGTAAGAGGTTTGATACAAGCATGTGGTATGTCTAGGTAGTGATGAAGTATGAAGTGTTTGTTGGCATAATAGGAGGGAGCTTTTTCCTCTTTCCTCCTTGGCAGCAGAGTAGACTAGTAGACTACTGAAACTCTACCACTACTAGTACTACGTTTACTACTGCTACTACTAGCTACAGTAGTAGAGTAGTAGCTACTCTTAGCAGACTAGCTGCAGTATTAGCTCTACTACTAGCTAGTAGTAGCAGTCACTACTACACTAGCTAGCTACTAGTAGCTGCCATGGTATTACAGTAGTAGATTAGTACCACCAGTCCGAGTGATCACTACAGTAAGACGAAAAATCCAATCACTTACTAGACTAGCTACCGAATGGGATAAAAAAAGCATAATATTTGGAGTGTATTATTCTTAGTAGAATAAGTAATTTTGGCCAGAGCTAGGAATAAAGGGGCAAAAGCAGTAATTGTTATGACAAATGCTAGAATAATACTACTAGCAACCAATAGAAGCTAACTAGAGTATTCTTAGCAGCTCCTTTGCTCGAGCTAGAGCATCAAAATTGTGAACCCAGCAACTGGTGGCAATTAATGCTACTCGCTGGTGAAGCGAACTGTACTACTGTACCTTTGTACCTATTTTTAACGGCAGGATGATATCTGCTGGCTACACTCAGAAGAAGGTAACACTCAGCATGACAAATGCATCGTCTCCGCCGCCGCTGCTTGTAATAATCGATTTTTCTTTTGCTACAACTACTACCATACTCTACTACTAGCTACTAGACTACTAGCTACTAGTAGAGAGCTATTGTACTGAGTACTGACACCTCAGCCTTATCATGGTTTAATTCTAATCACCCAGGCTCATAATACAACGGAATTATTAAAGGCGAAGTTGTGTCGTACCGGGTCATCAGAGAATTAAACATTGCCTGATGACATTTCGGATCCCCTTTTTTCGTTCTCAAGCGGTTCCTAGTATGATTCCACTATTACTGTACTACTCGAGTAGTAATGAAACTAAGTAGAGTACAGTAGTAGCCAACAACCACCAAACAAAATAGTAGCTACAGTACAACTTGTAGTAATGATAGTACAGTAGTAGTCTACTAGTACCGGTAGTAGTACTAGGACTACTACTACTAGTCGTACTTCTTCTACAGTACTACTAGTAGACTACTAGGAGTACTTTCTTAACTGCAGCCAGTAATAATAGTACTATGATTGCTGCGATCAAACCTCGAGCGTCTCAAAAAAATAATCATCCACTCTACCAGGTATTACGGAAGAACGAACCAACCATATAAGAATATTATATTTTTGTGACTACAGTATTATAATTGCAAAGATACAAGTTTGGTTGGAAAGTGCTGTGAACATGCCTGGTATGACACTGTCACCTGCCAGGCCCAACCTGGGTTTCCCAGTGTCTACTTCTGACGGTGGATCTTCTTCTACCTCGCCACACATCATTAAGCGAACCAGCAACACGGAGGAAGATGAAATCCACAAACGCGCGGTTCTTTTACTTACCATGGCAAATTCTGTTGAGACGTCCAATGTCCGACGACGTCGCAAATTGCAGCAAATAGAATCGGGAACCACAGATCAAGTGCAGCAAGAGATTGAGGATATCATGGAAGAGAAACCACTGGATATGATGACACTATTGAGAGAGACAGAACCCGAAGCCTTGCCGACGACCGAAGAGTTGAAGGAACGATACGCGGGTCAATTCGACAACACCACCACTGATGAAGAAGAAAGTGATGACGAAAGTAATGGCGATGATGATGGCGATGGTGAGAAAAATCAAGATGAGACGAAAGATTCAGACGACAAGGAAACGTCGTTGTTCGGACACGACAGCGTTGATTTGCTCTCCGAGGGCAAAGCTAAATTTGAAAAGACTCAGGATAAGATTGTTGCCATTACGAAACAAGCTCCTGTCGAAATTTCAAGGAATATTCCATCTTCCACACTCCAGGCACACACCGAGCCCTTGCAGGAGCAACTCAAAAGATCATTTGCAGCCATTGTAAAATTACGTGAGAATTCAGACCTGAGATATCGAGCACTCGAAAAGAAATATTTGGACCTCAAACGAAATGTATCCAGCATTTCAATAAAGGACGGGGATAGTGTGAACACATTGAGCCCAATTGGCGTGGGTACACGCGAGGATAGGGGGCATCGTACTGCCTCGGAAGAATTGAATCACGCCTTTGAAGCTATTATCAGGATGCGGGAAAACTCAGATTTGCGCTATGGCGTCTTGGAAAGCAAATATTTGGATCTGAAACGATCTCATGCTGAGGCAGATGCTCGCAACGAGCGTCTAGAGATCGAGCTTGAAATGTATCGTAAAGAGCTTGCACGGCGTGGTGGCAACATTCACAATATTGCCATGTCGAATAGCCAGAGTAGTCTACGCGAAAGCAAGAACATGGTTCAGTCTCACGAAGTGCACGCGGGCGATCAATATCCCCCAGAAAAAGTGCAAAAATTGATGGAAGATTTCAAGCTTCTCTGCGACAAGGTAGTGGGGTGCGATGATTGCATCAACCACGTGCCAGCCGCTGCACTTCTGCAAGTGAATCATCAACTTACCAAGATGCAACGATCTGGCAGCCTTGTAGACACCTCGAAGAATATCCACCACTATGCTGAAGGCGATAACTTTGATACTGATTCAGACTCGGAAGAGAATAGTGGCGCCTCCTCCGATTCAGATACATTTGCTAATACTGCTGCTCTTCTAGCGAAACGCCATGATGGAGTCATGGCTCTTTTGGGTGCGAGCTGGGAAAAGCTTTCAAAAGTGGATGAACATGAGGCCACTTCTGGAAGAGGACGATTCGCCAATTTGAGCGAATCAAAAGCAGAACAAAAGTTGAAAGGCAAGAAATCTCAGTTTGTGGCTGCCCAGTCAGGTGTGTATTGCCGTATCGATCACAATATGCAAGATCAATATGGTAACTTGGACAATTTCAGTTCCCCTTCGCGGCCTCCACGACCTCCACTTCCGTCGGTAAAATCTACTACTAGTCCGAGACGCCAGCAACCGAAAATGTCACTTTCTCCGCAAGCTGCCCCGCAACAAATGATTGATACCATGGCAGCGCCAGCACCTACACCAGCTATGCCGCCGCGGTCGCCGTCGAAAGCACCATCGCCAGAACAGCCATTCCCGCAACAAAGTTTTATGAAGGCAGAACCAGTACCCGAGGCTACAATTTCGCCAAGTGCAATCCCACCACCCGTAAAATCCATCCGCGTGAAACGCAAACCGGAGCAGCTTACGCCGAAGATAGCGGTCGTTCCACCGCCAAATATACCAGTAGCGCCGCCAACTGCTGCTTTTGAAGAAGACAACCAGCGACCTCCAGCGGATAGTCCAATTTCTGTGATTACACCCAACCAAGTCTTCCCAACTGCACAGGCAGATGAACATACCGAGAGTAAGCTTATTTCACAAAGTTCGGTTACTAGCTTTGAATCTTCCGCCTCCCGCAACAGAAAGATCCCTCCTGCCAAACTAGACGCCCGAGAACGCGAGGCCAAACGAAAAGAGGCATTGAAGGAAGCGGCCGCAAAGAGTCATACAAAGAAAGGTGGGTTCATGAAGAATCCTTTCAAAAGAAAACAGGCTGGGCCTGTCGCGGAGAATGCAGAAAATCTAAAGCCATCTCTGGAAGCCGCTCGCACAACAACAAGCCGTACATCAGAGCCGCCTTTGGTTCCACTAAAAGCTTCCAAATCTGCCGCCGTACAATCTGCTAAAGCCAAGTCCGGAAAGCAGGGACCAAAGGAAGCGGTGGAGTGCTAAAGTGGTTACTCTATGTTGGATTGCATTTATACTTCCTAGGCGAATTTAGAATATATTACTCATTTTAATTTGGAGACAGACCTATTTTCTGGAGGGATTTTTAATTCGTTGAGACATCTATGTCCTGGCTTAAATAAAGGTAATTATCATGATGTGACCAAACCGCGACAGTCCCCTATCTTGTTATTCCTAGACTAGTCTTTAAACCCCGGAAATCTCCAAAACCATCGTTCCAGCTGATAGCCAAACCTGTCGTATTGGTGAACGACGAAGGACCGCTTCCCATCCTCATTCGCAAAGTAGCCTTGCTGATCAGTCAGACCGTATTTATCGGCTAGCCATTTTCCTTGCGTCAGGTTGGTCCCTTGATAGGGGTAGACTTTGGCTTCCGCCTCGCCGATTCGTTTGGATTTTGTATATTCTTCGTGGTCTTTCTTTACGGCGATGGCCTGAGCTCCCACTGTGTTGACAGTTCCCATGCGATTTGGAATGGCACGGGCAAACGGTAGACGTCCAGTATAAAACAGATAATTGTGGATCGACTGATCGTCTCCATTAATTTTGAAATGACAATTGGGGTCCTCCATCCAAACCTGCATTTCATTGTACACAACTTGCAAATATTGAAGCATGCCCTGTCGGGTCCCGATAGTGGTGCCAGAGCAGAGCATGGGATGATCAAAGCCGGTATGTTTGCACTCCCGGACAGGCCACTCCACAAGCCAGGAAGTAGTACGTATGCGCAGGTCTTCCTCAAAGACATGAACAGTTCCAGCATCTATTGTTGGCGCATCGTCGCCAAAGGGATCGCGCTGGAAAAAAGTATCGCGTACATCACTGATGAATACATTGCCTGTGCATTCTGCACACTCTTCGAGAGCATCTCGGAGGAAGGGAAAGCGACCCCATCGAGCCTTTAAATTGCCATATGGCGAAATGCAGGTAAGAATTTCTTTGCCGTGTGTGCCTGCTGCCAGTGGGTCACTCGCATTCAGTATTGGGTTGGTGCACTGAATGTATTCCACTCTTTTCAGAGTCACATTTTTTTCGAGTAAATACGTTTCTGTTTCACTATCCAGGTCTGGACTGACTGCCAGTATAATGTGGCCACTAAAACCTGTCCATCGTAGGCTTCCAACAAATCGTCTGAACACATGGATCTCGTATCCTGTCGCAAATCCCATGACCGTAGACGTGCTGCTGCGCATGCAAACAGTTTGAGTTGCCATGGTTTGTAGTGAATACAGTCGAGTTGTCGTGGTAGCATGCTTAGATGGTGTCTCGTCTGCTGAAGCTGAAACAAAAGCTAAATCTGTTGTCCACTTCCGTCTGTTGTCGGCATTATTGGGGATGCTTTTCGAAGCACCTGGGATAGTTGAATCTCCAGTGATATAAGAGGTATATTCACCACAAAGGTTGACCAAAAAGATAGCGAACAAGAAACCTAACCAAGCGAAGGCATGTTTAAAATGCCGATGCCGATGCCTTCTGTCGGACGGAAAGAATGATAGTTTCATTTGGATATCCTGAAATGGCTTTCGTCGAATTCTCGAAGGAGTAGTCTACGGTACCCGTTGGACAAAAAGATGCTATCGTCTATCGTGCAGCCTGCAGCCCTCCATCTAGGCCGTAAAACTTGGTCTTCTTATTATTAAAGCGGATTAATTTACTTGCAGTTGTACCTCTCTATTCATTGTATGTTAATTGGTGACTACTATCTACCATGTAGAGAGGTACTTGTAGACTACTACGAACTCTTGAAGAACTAATGGCACATCCATGGCACGGGTATGCTGGTATGCTGCACCGCTGCACCGCTGCACCGGATATCGAAAGGAGAGAGAGCATTATTATTTAAAAACCTGCAAAAATAATATCACCCGGCTCTCGCCACTTGGTCTTGTTTTGCCCATAATTCCAGCAAATCCCCCCAGACCACTTCTGCAATTTTTCTCATCTTGGCGCGGGGTGATGGTAAAAGAAATAGTAATGATGAGAGACTTCTCATAATCAAAAAAAAACTGAGGAGGTTCGACTAGACTATCAAATTCGTACTCTAGCTAGTAGTGGTAGTCTAGCTATCTATAGTAGTAATACTAGTTATTCCAATTATGGAAGCTGTAAGGTAGCAAATAAAAGGCTACAGTTAGTATCGAATGTCAAATACGTCTTTAAGGTCGGATACTACGTACTCATACTACTACTAGTAGAACGTACAAGTATTAGTAAAAAACAATAATCCGGAGTAGTAGCAGTTCATGTTCTAGGTTCTGCACCCCTAGAGAAGCCTGGAACAGATCCAAACTGGATTTCAATCTTGTCCCTCAAGTCCCAAAGAACACATATGATTGCTCTGTGCGACAATGTGACAACAGAGGTGCTAGTTGGCCAGAGTTTGTTTCTGCAATTTAGGAAAGCCGACAGCAAGTGCGCCAAAAACTGCATGTATGGAAAAACGGAAAAACAGTCGAACTCGAGCCTATCAGTCATGTGCAGCAAAGTTTTCACAAAGATACTATTATAATCTACGCAATCTGAATTTGGCACATTTAACATATATTACGGTAGATTCTCTCCGAATTCAAAGTTGCATTAAAACCCTGCAAAAATCGCATTCTGCTTCTCGTCCAGTGGTGACTGCGTTTGCTTTGTCTTGTCTTTCATATGCTTCCAGCTGTCAAAGTTGGAACTATCCAAGGGGTCCTTGATCTTGGGTACCCATGGTGCATCGACTTCTCGCGCGCGGTATTGCTCGAAAGAAATGTCTGAAAACCAACTATGTTCATAGATATCTTTCTGCCCATTTTTTAGCATTCCTAGTCGCTGACTGGGAACCTTTTTCAAAAGGCCGCTGATCAAATCAACGGCGTTGTCTTTGCCATTCAGAATGTGATGAACCTCATACTTGGCGGAGCAAATTTGGCGGTACAGATCCAACTGGTCCATCCCTTCCTTGTAGAATGGAGTGTCGCCAGTAATCATCTCATTAATCAACACACCCAGAGACCAGATATCTGCGGCTGCGTTGTGACCTCTGTTAAGAATAACCTCGGGCGCAATGTAAAGAGGTGTACCGCAAAAGGTGTACGTCTTGTCAGAAATTTTCTTGGCTGTCGGTGAAATTTGCAGAAAAAAGGACGCGTGAGCTTGAAAATCAACCTAGTGTAACAGATATCACCCGTTGGCTAGATACAAGAAAAGGAATTCCAACTAAAACGTACCGAAACCAAAATCCACAATCACAGGATAACCTTTTCTGTCGATCAAGACATTTTCAGGTTTCAAATCGCGGTATATGATGGATCGACGATGCATGTAACCTAATGCTTCATAGATTCCAGCAGCATAAAACTTTGCGGTGCTTTCGGGAACTCCGTCAAAGATGGGAGAATGAATTCGATTGAAAAGTTCACCCCCCTGAACCAAACCAAGCAGCATGTATACAAATCCTGCATCTTGGTAGGTCCTGACCAGTCGAAGTAACAGCGGATGACTCAACTCTTTCATGATGGTCATTTCTTGGACAACCCCCTTTGCTTGATGCGCTTTGATAAGCTCCGATTTAGACTGAACCTTCAAAGCATAGGCTAGCACTGATCCAGAAGCGTCTTTGTGAGAGACCAGCCAGACTTGTCCGAATGTTCCTGTACCCAACATTACATGCTTCTTCAAATCCTTTAATTCCGTCTCCGCCTCCCTTGTCGACATCTGCGCATCGAATGCGGACGTTTCTGGCCCGGGTTTACCATGCCCCAGCCGAGTCGTGTCAAATATTCCTCTACAGGCTTTCAGGGTCAATACTTTGCAGACGGCATCCTCTAACACAGTGACGGTGTATGGGGCTAGCGTCGTCGTTGGTTTTGACATAACGTACTCCCTATTGGTGGGAATTAGATCAGAATTTGCTCTCTCAGCGGCATACTGATAATCCAAATCGAAAGTGCTCTCTCCAAAATAGGTGCCCTTCGTTATAATATCATTGCGCTTATTACCATCGATTCGAATCTTTCCTTCTCGAACGAGGTAGACTGCAGCATCCATGGTTTTACCTTCCTGCAAAATCACCGTGCCTTTTGGAAATTTCTGTTCCTTAAGATTTTGTGCCATTGCTTCCACCGCCGCAGCCTCTAGAAAAGTGTTGTGAACGATTTTGATCCCAGCCTTTTAAAGATGAGATAAGCCGTCGCAAAGGGTAAAAGTTAGCAAAACGACTCTCTATAGACTCGAGAACAGGCAGCAAAATGCATTATTTCAAAACTTACCAAAATTCTCTTTTCTTGAGACTTGACAATAAGGGAGGACATGTTTCCAAGGACCTTGTCAAACGTGTCTTTGTCGATTGACATGGCAATTCCCGATGAATTACCAATGACGTTTGCGGCGCGAGGTTCCCTTGTAATAAGGGCTCGCTCACCAAACCATCCACCCACTCCCAACGTGGTATCCTCGTAGGTAGAGGCTCCTACAGCAATATCCGTGACTCTCACCTCACCCTCTTGAATAAGGAAAAAGGCATCGCCTGTGTCTCCCTTCTTTACGAGGAAGTCTCCAGGCTCGAAAGTGACAGGAGTCATGGCAGAGCTAAGCTTTTGCAAATCAAATATCTCCATATCCGCCAGGAAATCCACTTTTTTCAAAAGAGCCAGCTTTTCTTCGGCAGTCTGCATATTTTTCTGTTGCAGAACGGATCGAAACGACTTTTGGTCCACGCGGAATGTAACACAATCCCCCTTAGCTTTTACAGTCGCAGCGCGAGGCGAAGAATATAGTAAAGCAAGCTCTCCAAAGGACGATCCTCCGCTAGAAGAACCGACTTCCTTGCCATCAACAATATATACAACAACTCCGTCATGGACAACGTAGAAATAGTCTGCTGATGTATCGCCTTGCAGTAGGATTTCAGAGCCTTCATCAAAACTTTTCTTCTCGAAAGCATCCACGATGCTCCTCAATTCATTGTCTTCCAAGTTGGCAAATATAAAAGATTCGGACAAAACCTTCAAGATGAATTGGCGCTCCTCGTCTGACTTTGGATAGACGGGCAGCGTGAAACCCCTCAAGTCATCTGGATTGATGGGGGGTACGAACACGTTCTTCAAATGATGTGCGTGTGTTCGGATACCCGCGCCAAGCGTTTGAGGGACTGCAATGGCGAGCGAGGCCACTTTTTCGGCAATCATTCCCACCGGTTTAATGGCGTTTGCATTTACCAGATCTGCACCTTTGTGCATGGTATTCACGACGCCATCCTTCACGTTCTTCGCGCCCTGAGCAATCTTGCCGCTTAGTTGAGAGTCGAGGCCATAACGGCGATTCGTACTCCGCTGGCTTTCCGACAAGGCAGCATTTCCTCCGTCCACATCTTCGGGTTTACTCTGGCTGCAGCCCATTTTTTGAAATCAATGTTATCAATGTATACTGTACTGGGATCAATACTCCTGTACGGTACCAGTACCTGGTAGTTGATTAAGTCGTCGTTATAACCAGATCAGGAAGCAGTAAAAGTCCTATTTTGCCGAAGTAGGTTTTAATGGAAGTGGTGGGTGGAGTTTGACTACTACTGTCTGCAGTCTACAGTCGGTCTCGCTTTCTTCGTCGCCGACAAAAGATATTCATTGAGCAAAAATGCAGTACTGGTACCTGGTAATACAATCTACTACTAGACCTAGCTAGTAGAGTCATAGAGTAATTAATTATTCGCAAGTTGGCAAAAAGTCAAAACTGCAACTGCCGTGCCAACTCTGGAATCCTTGTCCTTACTGCATCAATCTCAGAGTGGATTCGATTCAGATTCATCCATTTGCCATGACAATGAGACGATAATAAAAAATGAGTAAAGTGCAAGAACAGAGATCAGCCGCGATGGTACAATTGGAACCACGATATGGCTCTGGCGATCGCATGCTGCCTGTTGCCTGTTGCCTGTTGCCTGTTGCCGCGCACACATAGCCCGCTCTGTTGCGCAAACAAATGCAGCCGGCAGCATCAGCTTGTGTATCATCCATCGGCACATTGAACAGCAAGGGGTAAAGTATTTTGTACTACGGTACTGTTGGAAGTAGTGAGTATGTATGTTTTAACCATCTGAAACCACTCTACCTACTACTAGTCTACTACAGTAGTACGGTACAAAACACATTCGGCAGCCACCTCTGCAGGAACCTAAAAAACCTTCCGTACTCCGGTACCATACCATTATTTGACCTGTGAGAGGAGCTGCTGGCCAATTTTGGACTCTTCAGACACTATCTTAATTTTTCAAATAAAAATTGAATATTCATCCAAATGCCGATGGATAGATCGTAAGTACACCGAGCCTGCCACACTGCATGGACATAATTACATACAGTACTTAGGACCTACAGTAGATAGCAGTAACGAACAATCGCAGATCTTGTGTGCGTGCGATCCATCGTTAAGCAGCTTTGAAAACCCCGTTTGCGTATGGCGGTCTTCTCAACTGGGGGAAATACCACTGCACTAGTCTAGTGCTAAATAATTAGAAAGCACAGACCGCAAGAGCTGCACCACTCGAAGCTACCGGTAACTACCATACTTCATCGCATTTCTCTCGTTGTGCTACGAAGACATCACTAGCTCCTAGTACACTATAAACTGCAAACATGGGTTGCGCGGGTTCTAAACAAGAGGATGCTGCTGCCCCTTCGGTATGTTCATGACCTACTCTCTTCTCGTAGCTGCAAAATCCTCCGATCTCCTGTTATCTCACAATTGCTATCTATCGATTTTTGCGTCGCCAGCAGGAACCAGGCAAGATCGAAGATTCCAAGAGTGGGAAGAAATTTAACGAGATATACAAAATCGGAAAAGAGGTGAGTTGCTAGACCTTACCCAGAGGTGCCCTTTGGCCGACAACGCCATACGTCAATGATGTGCCATTATGTACCATGCTGGACTCTGGCTGGTACAGAAGTTGTTACTGTATATCTACGAGATTCCCCGTAGAAATACCGTTAATTTCTCTTCTCAATGGTTTTTGGAGTCCAACACGGAACCTGCATTGATAAATCGACGAGCACTGCACGTCTAATACCCTTGTCCTTTCTTCCTCCTGCATATGTCTATCTTATTTTCGCTTATTAGCTTGGTTCAGGAGCCTTTTCGGTAGTGAAGGAAGGCACGCACAAGCAATCTGGGGAATCCTTTGCCATTAAGATTGTGACCAAGGCCAAACTCACGGCAGAAGATGAGCAAGCTTTGAAGGACGAGATTGATGTTTTGACTGACCTCAAACACAGCAACATTATCCGGCTCTACGATGTTTTCGAGGAACGGGAATTCTACTACCTAATCACAGAAAAGATGCTCGGGGGAGAATTGTTCGATCGGATTGTCCAGAAGAGCTACTACAACGAAAAAGAAGCAAGGGACACATGTAAAATCTTGTTTCAGGCCATGGCCTACTGCCATAAACAAAGAGTTGCACACAGAGATTTGAAGCCGGAAAATCTGCTATTGACGGTACGTTCTTTTCGAGGAAAAGGAGCATGCCGATTGGTTGGATTCCAAAGCTCACACACTTGTGTTCCTCTTTGCTTTCCTGGTGAACACACTATTACACAAACCACAACCCTTATGACCCTGTTGCCTCTCGCAGAGCCAAGACAACGACTCTGACATAAAGATTGCTGATTTCGGATTTGCCAAAAAATGTCTGACACCGAACAGTCTGAAGACTCAATGTGGAACTCCTGGCTATGTTGCGCCAGAAATCCTGGAAGGCCAGCTGTACGACACCCAGGCGGACATGTGGTCCCTTGGAGTCATTGTATATATCCTTCTTGGTGGATACCCTCCGTTCATTGAACAAAACCAACGCGATTTGTTCAGAAAGATTCGCAAAGGAGACTACGAATTCCATGAGGAGTACTGGGGGCAAGTGAGTGGGGAGGCCAAGAGTATGATTTCTAGTATGCTGACGGTTTCTCCAAGCAAGCGATTAACTGCCCAGGCAGCTTTAAATGACCGATGGATGACACAAGACGATGCCAAATTGGCGAACAAAGATCTTGGTGCTAATTTAGAGAAGTTCAAGGCATTCAATGCCAAGCGCAAGTTCAAGGCAGCTGTCAAAACAGTCATTGCAACCAACAAATTCTCATCCTTGGGCGTTGATTTCGAAAAGAATTTGTAGTAAGCCTCTTTGGTTCAAACGATGGGAACAAAATCAATTATCGAACACTCACTCGGCCGCGCATCTAGTCAGGCTTTCATAATATCGCTTGTGTATAGTCGACCGTTGGCAATGCGGTGGATACGTGGTGTCGATCAACTTGGTATGGAGTCATCATTGTTTTTGAATATTTGTTTTTGTGTATAGTGAGAGACGAGACTACTGCCTTGTGATACTATTTTTTTTAGTTTGCAGAGACGGCATGGACAAGTACGAAACTGCTCTGAGTTTTCTTTTGAAAATTCATACGCAAATATACTATAAGCTGTGAATACTTTGGAGATAGTGAAGAACTAAGCTTTTTGTAGGACCCTCAAGAATGCTGTGGTACAATTTCAAGCGCAAAAAAGTAAGCTTTTCATAGAACACCCTTGAGAATGCTGAATTTTTCGTTGCACATCAACCTTTGGATCAAGATTTTCCTTCCAGTCACGTTAGGTATATTATTATTTAATCGTACCAGTAGCTGTTTTTCCATTACAAGTCCATTCGTGCCATCTGTCCGTCCGTCGTCAATGCTGCAAGCTCCGACAAGCTCACCATGATCGTCGATCGTCATCCCATCCCAGCCTTCATCAGACTGGGTCTAGTAGTACTAGTAGACTAGTAGTAGTCTAGTAGTCTACTAGTTTATGATCTTTATGGCAGCTCGTTCCTACTACCACTACTACTACTAGTCTAGCCAAGTATACTACGAGCAAATACTCACGTACCGAATTACTCCTCAATTACTTCTACTTCGTCATTAATTTTGACCCTGCAGCCGAAGTCGAGGAGAAAAGTACTAGTAAGAACTATAACGAGAAGACTCGAAGCTGCGCTGGATGTAAATACAGTCGGGAATATCTTGAGTTCTTATTTCAACTGATTTCTCACATATCAAGTATCAAGGTCATCAAGGTCGCATCATGCACCGCCTCGCACTACGTAATACCCGCAGTTTTTCAGCAACCAACTTGTTGTCCTCCATTGTTTCGCTGAGAAATGAATCACTAGGCCGCCGACAACAACAAATTCGGCCTCTCGCTATCGGATGGGTAGAATTTGTTAATGAACGATACGATCCGAGGTCCGGAAACTATAAATCGGAAGATGTTGAGATGACTGTCTCGCGCATCCAGGAAGAACGAGGCTCCTCGGGACAACCTATTTTGATGGCTCCTAAGAATCAAAGGAATGCGCGTCATGTTAAACCCACGACCTACAGGAAAGAACTCGCCAACAAGATTGCCTACCAACGCAAACGTCAGGAAGTTACAGATCTGATCAAATACATTCAGTTCACCAAAGATCACAAGGATAAGGATAATTGGTAATACACTTCAGTATGATTGTTGATTGTTGTAAACGCTGTCTCTAGTAGCTAGTTGCTAGAGATGTTTGTTGCTTGAAGTATTGTCTAGCTAGCTACCAGTAGTAGGTGCTGCAATTTCAAGGGGACCGAGTCGAGTTCCAGTACTGTTGACGTGATGACTAGAGCAACCATTGGCTCTCCTTTTAGCAATGGCCCTGAAAGACGAAGAATGGAGGAAAATGATATTAGAGCAACCATTGGCTCTCATACTAGCAATGGCCCTGAAGACGAAGAATGGAGGAAAATGATATTAGAACTGGCTTAACAGGCCCCACCAGGCAAACCTGCAGCCTTCTACTAGCTAGCAGACGTCTTTATTACTGATTCTCTACTCTAGCTAGACTACTACCAGATAGTATTAGTAGCTGTACTGTGCTACTATTCTAGCCGAGTATTTCTCCTCAACAAAATAAAAAAAATCAGTAATAGTAGTCTAGTCTACTACAGTAGCTAGCTAGCTACCGGTAGTAATTGAAGGACCAGCCAGCCGTGCATAGAATTTAGCGCAGGGTAGGTTTAGACGAAGCATGAACCCTATTGAGTTCTCTAGATAGTCAGTTGACCGTTGCTCTTTTGAATACCGGTTGTTAAGTAAATGTGACAAGGACTGATAAAACTGCAGGAACGTTATCATTAAAGAACAAAACAACGAAAACAACAAAAAATACAACCAAGAACGAAGACACTCCAACTTCTCCCTTGTCCTTGCAATTAAACCACACACTCTCAACAAAGAGTTTTGCAAGCTCCGTGGCCTATAAACAGCATCCTTTTCTAAGAAGGAAGTAGATAGAGGCCTTTGATCGATCGACTGAACGAAGAGATTTGTTACACCTGAACAGCAAATTACACTCAAATAATAGGAACGTAAGTCATCATGCCGAATCTGTTTCGCCGACGCCAAAGGGATCCTCTTCCAACGGGAGGTTTCAATAATTCGACACGTTGTCGTCGGCCCATCGATCCACCGACTGCAGCGGCACCAACGGGGCCATGCGATCCAGATACCAATAATGAACTACCTTCAACTCGACAGGTCGAGCCAGAAATCCAATTGACAACCCAACAGCTGGAGCTATTCAACAGCCGCCAGATCACATCCAGTAAATCATCTAGTCATTACATGAGTCATCCAAAGGATCCTTCGGAAATTGGAGCACCACACGTCGTCCTCCCCAGTACATCGGAAATCCTGGATACTTTGAATCCAAGTTTGCAGAAAGGTCAATTGGTGTCTGACGATGATTTCTTGTCCGAGTCCATTCATCCAAAAAAGAGCAGTGAAAACAAGCCCACAAATTCTGCGAGGTGTGTCAGTGATTCGGAAGTCATCGCGAAGGACGAGCAATTGCAACCTGCACCCTTTACCAATCGATCCAACAAGGAAGACTCCAAGACTCTTAGTATTGGCACCTCCAAGAACACTTCTCTGGCTTCGAGAAGGTTGCACAAAAGCAGTAGGAGACATGTGCCAGCAGCACGAAGTTCTGTCTTTCGCCAAAGACAGGAAGCCGACAACACGACGATGGCAAATAAGAATTGTGCGCCAGTGACAAATCGACCAATTCGTTTGGCAGGCAGTGGAATTAGTTCGGGCATCTCGGCTCATGATAAGATGGAGCTCCGCAAACTAATGTTGGGGGCTACTGTTACAACAGAATTATCGGAATCTGCTCCAATGGCTGCTGCAGCTGCATTGCCTCGACCGTCGTCAAAATCTGTGACAGTGATGCCAGCAACGAGTGACAATTGCGATGACAAGTGCAGCGCTGTCGTCACCGAGTCAAGTGCAGTTGCCAAAGAGTTCCAGTCTTCTAAACAGATAGTCGCTTCTCACGGCGATGGATTATTTGACCAGAGGGAATACGTACGAAATTTAATTCAACAAAAGACTGGGCCCAGACAAAGGCATTCTACATCGACGACGACTGTAGTGAGTGGTACTTGCAAGCTGTCAACGACAACAAATATCGAACGCGGTCCGATTCCAGACAATTTGGACAATAAGAAACAGTCCATAAAAGGTACAAGTGATGTGGTATGCACCATCAAAACGAAAGCAGAGCTCTCATCTGTCTCGCCAACGTCCTCGATAGATCCAATGTTACAACGAGTTCTTCAAAAGTCCATGCTCCGGACGAACTCCAAAAATGAGGCCAAAAAGAAGAATGCTTTAAAACCGCAAAATAGTGAAACTAAGCAGGAAAGAAAAAGCTTGAAATTTGTTTCATCTTCTCACAAAGAACTCAGTCCAAAGAGAAGCAAACATGGATTGAAGGATTACGTTCGAAAGAAAATGGGGTTCTCCAGCAAGAGCGTGAGAGATCCTTCCAGCACATGTCCATCCTTGGCAGCTCATGATGTGCCAGCATCTTACAGCACAGATAGCGGGGAACCATTAGTATCCCAAATCAAAAACATGCCCACAGATGCTTCTGATGGCGATCACACCAAAACGACTTTATCCTCTCCTTCCAATGCATCTGATGATGGCACCAAAAGTACCTACGACAGTAGTCTCAAGCCGCTGACGACCGCAGAAACGCTCGATACGGACATGTCTTCAACCGTAATGGGAAACCTTCAATCTACCTGCAGCCTTCGCACTGCGTCGTGTGATTCTATGCAATACTCGAGCGAAGAGGGATGCGACGGTGCGAAGTCGAAACAGAAACTGGCAGTATTTAAGGGCATGACAAAATTAGAAGGTTTGGAGGAAACAAATTCACCCAGAACTTTCTCATACCCAAAGCCACTTGGTACAGGTGCAGGCACTGGCATTCGTGGTTCCGCTTTACGGATGGAATATCCTAGCTGCAACCCAGGATACAATACATTTATCAAAGCTCTGCAACTGGAGGCTTCGGAAACGCATACCCAGGTACGCATCATCTTTATTATTGCAGAGATGTTAACATAAACTTTTTGAGACTAAAGTTCTTATTTCTTCGCTTCTTTTTTCCTGCAGTTGTTGTCGAGTTTTCAGTCCACCATCACTGGGGATCCCCGAAGGTTGCCCCGCAGAAAGGAAAACAACAATCAATACAAGTTTGATGCACCTACGAAGGAAAGGCTAGGAATCATGAATTTGTACTTAAAGCGACAAGCCTTCGTCGAGTGTGTTACGGAAGCCCATCTTGTAAACGATAAACAGTTCTCGAAAGAGGTGGAAGTCGAATTAAGCCAGCGAAAGTTGAGTACCGGCTTGGGTCCTGGTGTTATCAGCAAGCCCTTGAGAGCCATTAGCGAGGAAGAGGAAGATTTACAATCGGCAGACAAGGTAGCACGTGTCTCTTTAGAACCAGAGTCGCAAGAAAATACACCAGACAAGATGACGACGATGCAAGCCACTAGAAGTACTTCCCAAGCATCAACAAATCCTACCACTACCTTTATGAATCCAGATTCGGCCCCTAAAACACCGCAATTTATTCGTCAGAAGAATCGGCTGACAAGAGTTTCTCTGCATTCAAAGGCGATACCCGGAACTGGAGATGCAGCGTTTGAGCTGTCGAAACCGACTTCCCGGCACAGCTTAGATTCTTCTATTGGTTCCAACTCCAATGCGGCAGAGTTATCTCTTTTGTTGTCTGGTGTCCAACTCCGGTCGATATCTAGTGCCGATGAAGCCGATGCAGAGGCAAAAGAGAGTCCTCGGACAGCTCGTACGAATACCATGCCATCGCCTTGGAAAAAGATTCGACTCCGGCGTGTCCCTGACGAAGACAAGGCCCCAATGGAGCGAACACAGAACGAGCAGTATCGTATGCAAGCTTACGACCATCTCATTACAGCGCAAATGGGAGAACAAGACAGGCAAACATTGTCGCTCCTGCCTATCCCTGAAGAAAAGTCCACGACCAAAAGGGCAATTACCCCCGATCCAATTTCCGGGGGAGCGACAAGCTGCGACAAATTTAAGACACCCGGTATTCCCGACATCGGGAAGCCAACCAATTTCCTTGACGAATTAATACAGAAACCAAAAGGTGCAAGTCTGGAAACCTCCAGTACAGGTGCCTCAGCAGAGACTCGACACAGTCAGAAAGGCTTAGTTATTCTTGACGTCAAGAAAAAACAAGATGGCCTAATTGAAAAGGTTGCGGTGGGAAAAACAAGGGTAGAGTTGCTTCATTCCAAAAGCATCCGTTCAAGTTTGATAGTTTCCTGGAGTCTGCCGCGTGATCAAATCAAAGCGTTGAAGTTAGACTTGGAGTCTCATTGCGTGAACTTGTCACTGATGGATGATGTCGACGGGAAGGTGCTCGCTTTCAATAGCTCCCCCGACTGTCTTATGTTTGCAAATGCCTTTTACGAGATGAACAAACCAATTGATTGGCACAGGATTGAAGAGGTCCCGTCCGAGGATTCCACAGATCGGAAAAGACGCCTGGAACAGCTGAACGAAGAAGAGCATCAGGTGCTCGAATCTTATCGCCAAGCTAGGCTCACTCAGGCTCCCGGTGAGGCCATGCGGTCCATTGTTTCCGCGCCATCAGCAAATCAGAGTCCACATGAACCTCCGTGCATATCTATACTTTCTGCAGGAAAGAGAAATTCGGCATCAGTAGAGACCAGTAAATCTATTTCGACAGACTCGCATACATCAAACTCGGCGTCGAATCTTTCTCAGGAGGAAATAAAAATTGCAACATCTTACGAAAAGATGCTAAAACTGCGCATTCCCATCGATGCAGTTAGGCACAAAATGAGCAAAGATGAAGTAGATGACAAGATTGTAGATTACGTTGTAGAGAGGGCCAATGCACGGAACGAGTCACTAGCTGAAGATGCCACCTTGTCAAGTCAAAGCGTCAATGAGACTGTGACAGTATCCCCTTCTTCGAATCTGAACGACGCCGATGAAGTAATTGCAGCTCCGTATCGCAAAATGTTAAAAATGATGATTCCAAAAGAGGGTGTGCGTCACAAAATGAAAAGAGATCAGGTCGCTGCTAAAATTGTTTCGGCTGTTATCGGCGTCGACGAGTCGTCACCAGAAACCAAGCAGGAGACCAAGCTAACAGCAGCTGAAGAAGCCACTGCTGCCACGTACCGCAAGATGCTCAAGCTTCAAATGCCCCGCGACGCCATTCTTCACAAAATGGAGAAAGACCAAGTCAGCAGCAAAATTATTGAATTCGTACTAGGTATTAAGAAGGGGAGCACTACTACTGCTCCAGACAATCAACCTCAAGGCGGTAAGCAGGCAAGCAGACTGGTATCTTTGCATTGGACCCCATTATCTGGAAAGGAACTTGACAATAGTGTCTGGTGTGCGACCAAGAAGAGCAACCTAGCTCAACCAGAAGGCAGCGATATTTCGAAACTTGTGGAACTTTTCCAGAAAAAAAATGCCACAAAGTCTGTCAAGGGAAAAGACAGCGAGAGCGAAAAGGGAAGCGGGAAGGCAAAGCTAATTGATCTTAATCGTGCCAACATTGTAGCCATCAGTCTAAAGGCTTTCAAAGACTTTACCTACGATGAGCTGGCATCTATTTTGGAGCATGTAGACCCATACCACAAACTACACGGCGAACGAGTCGAATTTGTCAAAGATCTTCTTCCTACGCCAACAGAAGTTAGTGCTGTCAAGAGATATTTTGGAAATCCCGATCGACTTGTGCCAGCCGAACTTTGGTTCCAAAAGATTGTTCACATCAAGAGACTCGAGGCGAAGGCCCATGTTCTTCACACGATGGAAGTCTTTGAGTCCGAGGTTGTAGAAATACAAAATCGATTGCACCTGTTAACACGAGTGTGCAATCAAGTTATGGAGAGCGAACGACTTAGGGAACTCCTTGACATGGTACTTGAGATTGGAAATATCATGAATGAAGGCACGCGTACTGGAGGAGCTTCAGGATTCAAGTTTGACTCCCTTCTTCGACTCACGCAGACAAAGAGCGGAGATGGAAAGACTACTGTTCTGGACTACATGGTCACTATTTATTTTGCAAAGGGCCAAGAGAGTACTCTGGATCTCCTTGAAGATTTTCCTGACTGCCAGACAGCAAGTCGTATGTTGATATCGGATTTGGTAGCAAATGTCAAAGATGTCTCCGACAAGGTGACCAAGTGCAAACAGGAGTACCAGGCTCTCTTGTCCGACAAAACTGGAGTTGCCGCCCTAAAGAAGACAACACCTCGAAAGGCGCTTGATGATGGCGACTCACGCGCTCAATTGCTATCAGCCATTGCAAATAAAGCTATGGTTGCGGACACCTCCGCAAAAAACGAACCCCAGGAGCACAACCCGGTCAAATATAAAGGTGTCAAAGGCACTGATATGATACAATCTGAAGAAATGCGACCCGAATGTCGCCAAAAAGGAATCACAAAGCTACGTGCATTTCTAGAGAACGCTGAAAAAAGCTACGCAAAGCTCAGGTCCGACTGTGATCTAGCTGTCTCAGCTTGTCGAGAAATGTCACAGTACTGCGGTGAAAGTGGGGGAGAGCGCGCCACGGATTCATTGCTAGGAGTCCTTTCTGAATTTGCTGCTAACCTTAAATCAGCTGTGCGAAAGCATCAAGCTGCTCTGGAAGCAGAAACTAAGAAGCGCAACCAACAGGATGCAGCTTCAGCCCCGAAGACGCAATCGAAATCCAAAATTAGCCCTTTTGTTACATCCGTCTCATCGAAGTCAACGAAGTCATCTTTCCCAAAGCCCAAGTCGACGTCTTCGAATAATACGGTAAAGCAACAACCTCCAGAGGAGCAGGTTAAACTGCAGTCATCGCCAGAGTCCTCAAAGTCATCGGTTGCTAAAGGTTCTTCACTAGTACTGATGGTCAACGAATTGCTAAAAGAATCTTCGGAAGTTGAAAAGCAAGACTTTTTGCAAGGTATAGTATACGAAAATCCCGACGACAGGCTGAAGGCAATTTACGAACGAGAAAAACGCTTGGGACGTAATGGTATGCCCCCTTTACCTGGACGCTCTATAGATGGAGATTTGATGGCTACTATCCGCAAACGACAGGGCAAAGTTGATGCGGTAGTTGCAAAGGCAAAGCGAAGCCAACTAGAGCGGGTCATTGATTGCATCAACTGTGCCACTGGCGTCAGAGACACCACGGAATCGGACACTGTAGTATCAAGTTCTTCAGCGCCCAATTTCTCCATTGATAAATTCGATAAATTCGCCGAGTTGCAAAATAAGTGGAAAGATCAGAAATCAAGAGGTGGAAGCCTTCGCTCAGTTTCATCAGATGCATGGTCTGAAGGCGAAGGTAGTGCATGTAATCCAATTGATTGCAGTGCATTATTAGAAGATGCTGAGGCAATAAAAGATGATGCGGTTCGCTAAGCTTAAGTATTATTTTCATGTGGAGGGAAGTGAGCACCGCCGCCGCTGTTTGCGCTGACGTTACTATGTTTCTATGTAGCGAGTGCAAGCTAAAGCCAGACTAGCTAAGGTTCAAATTAGCAGGCAACCCGTCTTCTCCCATTGAAATCTCTTGTCAACTTTTGTGAACATTTTTGAATTCTTCTGTTATGCTGGACAACTATTGAAATGTAACCTGCCAGCTGGTGAATAAGTTTTGAGATACTGCTTCTGTTGGTAGCTGTGGTAGCGGCAGCGAGGGTGCTGAGATAGGGTTGTCAGAGGCGGAAAACGGCATACAACAAGTGTGATGGTATTCAAACAGATTTTGAAAGGAATTTCAGCAAGGTCGTCGATAGCTCTGGCTTGATAGCTGGCTTAGTTGAGGGTGCTGAGATAGGGCTGTCAGAGGCGCTCTGGCTTGATAGCTGGCTTAGTTGAGGGTGCTGAGATAGGGCTGTCAGCGGCGGAGAATGGTATACAACAAGTGCGATGGTATTCAAACAGATTTTGAAAGAAATTTCAGCAAGGTCGTCGATAGCTCTGGCTTGATAGCTGGCTTAGCGAACTAGCTACTACAGTACTCAGTAGGAAAGAAAATTCCAAATAATGTTGGACTGTTACTGTTGAATAGACAATTCAAACACTATGTCTATACTTTGGTATGGTCACTTGATGATACTCTGTATTTATTATTAGATAATACTGTTAAAGTGAGAGGACTCTGATATCACTACTTGATATCAGTCCTA
>Ga0210036_1000986_pt1 | contig 32594 bp, 22 predicted proteins | sample CryGeymeta201515_FD_185469 | JGI IMG/M metagenome (GOLD analysis project Ga0210036, IMG submission 185469) | Groundwater microbial communities from Crystal Geyser aquifers in Utah, USA - Crystal Geyser metaG 2015-15 (SPAdes) (version 2) | ecosystem: Environmental > Aquatic > Deep subsurface >...
TATTATATAGAGGAAAAAGGGACCCAAGTCTCCTTTCCGGGAGTATAGGGTACGTACCCCAAGTACATGAACCTACAGGGTTACCCTATACCCCTCAAAATCGCAGAGGTATCCCTAGTACACATGAAGTAGACTTTTTGTGGTATTAAGAGGACCCTTGGATCCCCTAATGAGTCCCTCAAAACCACTGAAAAAGAGACCGTTGAACCTTAATTAGCCTGCTAAAAAGGGACCGAATCCCACTGTGCACTAAATTTGCAGGGGGTCCACTAGTTAAAAGCAGGCTTAAAAGAGCCCTGCAATTTTAGTGCACACCATAAGAATATAACGAGACCAATATGAATATCGTGCGCAGTGTCTTGTGCAATAAATTTGCAGGGCTCCACTAGTTAAGAGCAAGCTTAAAAGAGCCCCGCAATTTTAGTGCACACCATGACGAGATGAATATGAATATTGGGCAGTGTGCACTAAATTTGCAGGGGGTCCACTAGTTAAAAGCAGGCTTAAAAGAGCCCTGCAATTTTAGTGCACACCATAATATAACGAGACCAATATGAATATCGTGCGCAGTGGTGTCTTGTGCAATAAATTTGCAGGGCTCCACTAGTTAAAAGCAGGCTTAAAAGAGCCCTGCAATTTTAGTGCACACCATAAGAATATAACGAGACCAATATGAATATCGTGCGCAGTGGTGTCTTGTGCAATAAATTTGCAGGGCTCCACTAGTTAAAAGCAAGCTTAAAAGAGCCCTGCAATTTTAGTGCACACCATGAGGACGAGATGAATATGACTAGTATTGGGCGGTGTGCACTAAATTCCCAGGGGGTCCACTAGTTAAAAGCAGGCTTAAAATTGCCTTGCGATTTTAGTGCACATCCTCACTAGGACGGACGAGGCTGCGAATATGAATATCCTGCGCAGTGTCTTGTGCAATAAATTTGCAGGGCTCCATTAGCTAAAAGCAGGCTTAGAATTGCCTTGCAATTTTATTGCACACCATGACGAGATGAATATGAATATCGTGCAGTGTGCACTAAATTCCCAGGGGTCCACTAGTTAAAAGCAGGCTTAAAATTGCCTTGCGATTTTAGTGCATAGTACTACTAGTAGTAGGACTTCGCAGCTTTGCCTCGTTGGGATGTGCTCCCTGTAGAACTTAGTAGGGATTCTACGTGGTCTCCTTTATGGTCCTTTGAAAGACCATATATTATCGTATTATATAGAAAAAGGGACCCAAGTCTCCTTTCCGGGAGTATAGGGTACGTACCCCAAGTACATGAACCTACAGGGTTACCCTATACCCATCAAAATCGCAGAGGTATCCCTAGTACACATGAAGTAGACTTTTTGTGGTATTAAGAGGACCGTTGGATCCCCTAATGAGTCCCTCAAAACCACTGAAAAAGAGACCGTTGAACCTTAATTAACCTGCTAAAAAGGGACCGAATCCCACTGTGCACTAAATTTGCAGGGGGTCCACTAGTTAAAAGCAGGCTTAAAAGAGCCCTGCAATTTTAGTGCACACCATAATATAACGAGACCAATATGAATATCGTGCGCAGTGTTGTCTTGTGCAATAAATTTGCAGGGCTCCACTAGTTAAAAGCAAGCTTAAAAGAGCCCTGCAATTTTAGTGCACACCATGACGAGATGAATATGACTATTGGGTGGTGTGCACTAAATTCGCAGGGGGTCCACTACTAGTTAAAAGCAGGCTTAAAAGAGCCCTGCAATTTTAGTGCACACCATAATATACTAACGAGACCAATATGAATATCGTGCGCAGTGTCTTGTGCAATAAAATCGCAGGGGGTCCACTAGTTAAAAGCAAGCTTAAAAGAGCCCTGCAATTTTAGTGCACACCATGACGAGATGAATATGAATATTGGGCGGTGTGCACTAAATTCGCAGGGGGTCCACTAGTTAAAAGCAAGCTTAAAAGAGCCCTGCAATTTTAGTGCACACCATGAGGACGAGATGAATATGACTATTGGGTGGTGTGCACTAAATTCGCAGGGGGTCCGCTAGTTAAAAGTAGGCTTAAAATTGCCTTGCAATTTTAGTGCATAGTGCAAGAGGACGAGGATTCAATACGGTGAACGTGAATTATTAATATTATGATCCTGTGCACTAAATTCACAGGGGATGCACTAGTTAAAAGCAGCCTAAAAGCTCCCTTGTGATTTTAGTGCACAGGACTTAGCAGTTTTAAATCGTTGGGATGTGCTCCCTGTAGAACTTAGTAGTGATTCTACGTGGTCTCCTTTATGGTCCTTTGAAAGACCATATATATATTATCGTAGTAATGGTCAGTAATAAGGATAGTGATCTTCAGTCAAGTCTGTTTAGGGCTAGGGTCATTGGTTCCCTCCCTTTGATTCAAACTTCGCGAAGAAGAAAGATTAGACATACGGAATACAGCCCTTGTTGTTATGGCTGCCATTAGGTTACTAGTATTAATCAGGGGATAGTTACAGCGGCTGTTGCTGCCTTCTAAATTATGACCTCCACCGACAGCAGCAGCAACGTTATCTCGAGCGCTGCGCTGAAGCGACGTCGCAGAGTTGCCTATGACAAACCAACGCTTGATCCATCAGAATCGCCACATTGGCAGTCGCTGACACATGTACCCGGTGATCGACTACTTCACGACATCAACGAACTAAAGCAAGCCTGGAAGGACGATCTTTCGGTGCTAAACGATAGAAAAGTCGCTGTTCAAGACACTGGTGTTGCTGCTGTGGGTAAGAACAAGGATTTGATCTTGCCATTGTGGAGCACAATCTGTGGATACTGCGAAGCCTTGTCGACGCACAAGGACGCCCAAAAGAGATTTCGAATCTTTCCCATTCCCATCGATGCTTTGCGACGTCTCGTAACCGAAGAATTTGCCCCCTTTTGCCAGCAGCTAACAGAGGATATCGCAACAGTAGAATTTTCGGCAGCGAGCAAAAGATCTAGTACTAGTACTGATACTACCTCCATGCCAATATCCGAGCATCGCCAGGCGGTACGATGCGTGTCAAATGCCGTTTGGAAAAAGGCCCAGGGCAAAGCAAAAAGCACACGGGATGAACTGCACGCAAACAGCGTCTACGTATGCTTTCGTGGAAATATTGACAAACGGTCCTTGGATTGTTTTGGTGCCGCCGTCGTGACTATTGCCTCCTTGCACAACGTTTTACCCGACGCTTCTTCTTTTAGCTTTCTTACCCTGAGCGAAGATCATGCCTACGAAAGTCACACCCTTTCGAATGATGCGCTAACAAATGGTGGTACTACTACAACGACTACAACTGCACACGCCAACATGTCCGACAGAAAAGTCTACGGTACTTGTGAAATTGCACTGCCGGGAAACACGAAGGAAATTCAACAAACACGAGGCCTGGATGTGGCAGAGGCTCTCAAAAAGGTCAACAAGCGCAAGTCAACATCCTCTTGTAACAATATGGTAACACCTGAAACATCGTGGTTGTACATGCGAGCTCATCCTGTCATTTGCGATTCCATACCCATGACATTGGCCGCGGTAGTAGGTAATATCAATTGTAGCATTGTAGACAAGCAGCAAGAAGCCAGCAGCAACAGCAGCAACAATAATGCTTTTGTCACGAGCGCTCCACTGATGGATATTAAACGGGAATTGCTTTGGGTACTGTACGACCTAAATCATTTGTCAAAATTTCCATTTGGATTAATGGAATTGGCCGAATGCGAAGAACATCGAACCACGGATCGCGGTCTGGAGTGGTGCCAAGTGGATTCTCTGTTGGGCATTCAAGAACCTGTCATGGCCGTGGAAAAATTGTATCTTGATGCCATGTCTATTTCTCGTACTGTCTATGGTGATGCCCAAGCCTATCCTTACTTTTGCGCCGGACATTATCACAAAGATGCCGTTTGGGAAGAGCAGCCAGAACAAAATCAACAACAGCAACAGGGAGATGAGAATGATGGTGACAATACAAGCACCATGGCTAGCTTAATTGAGCAAGTCTGCTACTTCAATCCGGAACAAGAGTACAGACTGGTGGAAGCGATCCGGTTGTATTCCGAAGCAACCCGTGTGGCCAGCCAATACCATTATGACATGCAGTTGATGAAGCATACCACTAAAGCTGCGAATCTAATTTTCAACGATATTTTGACACAACAAGAACAAGACGACATCGGCCAAGAACGGCAGCGTCCACGAACATGGCATCGCGAAGCCAATGCTGTTGCTACCGGAACCTGGTTGGTGGCCTTTTTGGATTCCCTGTTGTATTGGGAAGAAAATTGTGGTGGGACCCCCTTCTGTGAGATTCTCTCGCCGAATCATAAGTTTGGAATTGGCAAGCTGCTTCAACAGTTTTCGCTTGACGTTCGAAGAAAAGTTTGCAGTGGCATTTTTAGTGGAAAAGATGGAAAAGCAACAATCAATAACGGTGGTTCGGCACCATCTTCCATTGCCGTGACCGAACACAAGCTCCAATATTTTTCGCAACCGCGCTCGAAACGATTTCAAAAAGAATCACCCTTGGTGTTATCTCTGGAGAAGGAAAAAGTAGTTATCCGGGAATTAGAGCTTACCATACCTATGAACACGGAAGGCGGTCGTCGCTCCAAGCGAAGTCGAAGATGATCTGGTCACCTTGGTATGGTTGCTTGATGTTTTTGTTGCGCTTACGCAAGAATTTATTGAAAGTGGTTAGCATACATAAAAAGAAGCACATCAATTCACACAATAGCCCCCACCCCCACCCTGCCGAATGGTTTATTGCTGGCCCGGCGTTAGGACCACTACTGTACTAAGATAATACGGTGACAGCAGCAAGTGATTGGCCTCGGACTTTGAGGTCTTCTCTTTTTATCCATCATTTTCTTGTCTGTTCTTTTCCTATTATTTGTCTTGGCAACCCCACTCTGACTTTGAAATCCTGCATGCTTTGCATTAGCAATAAAGATGTCGTCCCAGTGTAGGATTCTGTTTTTGGCTCAGATATTTTGTTTCCTATGTGCTGTACTGTAGCCAGAATCTCCGATGGTGCTCCTCGAAGACCTCTAAGCACGGTAGCTAAGCGATCACTACAACATGGTCTGATTCATGTGTCGAAGATCGTTATTAGGCTATAACGTATTGTACTGTCGAGATCCCAACTTTCTATTCTGCATCTACCATTATTTGGTACAAGAACCAAGAACACAAAAAATATGGAATCCAACAAGAAGTAATTTTTTTGCCGATTTTTTGGCATTCGTGCTACATTAAGGTTCAGGCAAATTGCGGCCATGATACAACAACGAAAAGTAGCTAATAGGAGTACTCGAGTAATAATTACTGTAATAAGATACAACAACATCATCGATCGTCCGTTTTTCATCACGATCCATCTGATGCATGTTGTATCCTCCCATCCAAGAGTACTGCGTAATCCCATTTTCGCATCAACATTACTACTAAAAGTAGAGAGTGCTGCATATTTGCGATCCGTCGCCCCGTTTTCGTGGATTCAAGCACCGCTGTTTCACCAGACCATAATACATAATAGTTATATTCATTATTCATCCATACCGCAGTCCGCAGTCCGCAGTCCAGGACGTACAAAATAAAAAAAAAACTGTCCAATTCGAGCCAAGTCACTGTGTTATTGCACTCGTACTCGTACTCTTACTCGTACTCGTACTACTTTACAATCGTAGTACATTTTGAATTTCTAACCTATTAAACTTTTTTTTACGAGTAAGATACGAAATCATGGAACCCACAGAGTGTCAAGGACATTCACACGATCACGATCACGGTGATGATTTAGGTCTTTCCCTCCGACCTCAGATGGATTTGGATCGCGCCACATGTCTCAACGAAGAGGTTCAGAATTCGGGTCGTGCCATTCTCAAGTTGCACGAAGACCGTTTAACGGCTACTCCGTCCTTACAGTCTCCTCCCGATGATCCCGAACTGTTGTTGACCATTCCCTTTACCGAAGCCGTTACGTGTCAATCGATTTGCATTGCCAGTATCGGTGGCAGCGATGGCGACAATGGCGATGGCGATGGCGATGGCGATGAACAACCCAAGGCCGCACCCAGGATTATCAAATTGTTTTGCGATCGTGAAAATATGGATTTTGAAACGGCACGCGAAATGGATCCAGCCATGAAGCTGGAACTGTTACCACCGCATCATATGCCAGAAGCGGGAACGATCGATTATCCGTTGCGACCAGCAGGACGGTTCCAGAACATTTCGTCTCTGAGTATGTTCGTTGAAAGCAATTACGATGAAACCCAAGAGGCGGGAACCGTTATTACCTACGTCGGTGTCAAAGGCAAAGGCACCAAGGTCCGACGAGCCGCTGTAGATTGTGTGTACGAATCTAGAGGTGTTCTAAAAGACCACAAAGTACCCGGAGGAGAATTTGGAAACACTGATACAATTCGGGATTCAGGATAACAACAGTAGAAAAGTGCAACGGTCGTGGAATGTGGAATGCAATACACTGTGAGCTAAAGTGTAGCTCAAGCAACAAATGCACAAAGGCGAATAATTCAAGAATAGTTTGTTGTTCCGGGGGTGGGAACGGAGCTGGAATGCTTACTAGCTAGTGAAAGAGGAAAGGAGTTTGCGGGCAAAAATTATTATTTTCTATTCCTGCATATTACGATAACTACTTTTGTGTAGGATAGCATCCTCATCATTTCCAGCGGGATTGTAGCCGTTGTTGTCTCGTCGTTCGTCTTATATTCTGTAGACTCGGCATACGTTGCGTAGCGGCCGTTGTTTTGAAGACTGCCAACTTGTAGATGGGTGCATGGCTGAAAAAAAAAGAACACACACACAGTAACAACAATGAGGCACTGTGGTGTGAAGATACATTGCTTTGTTCAGTACAGGCGTAAAAAATAACCACGGGTTTTCTCGAGTGAACCCATCAACTATGAGTGTACAGAAAAAATTAGGCAGCCGTGTTCTACGTTCTACATACTAGCTCGGTGGTAACCAGCTATTACCTATCTACAATTAGCTTTAACAACAAAACCGGACACATACATGCATTAGACCGGACGGGCGAGGACTGCATTATACATTATAGGGTATCATGTCAATAAAAGTGGTGCGATTTAGTTTATAAAAAAAACGCTTCGTTTAACTTTCTTCTGTAGCATTCAACATGGCGGTATCATGCTTTTGTACCAGAGCCGTCAATGCCATATCACCTTCGGACTTGAACCGAATGTATCCCGCCAAACAAAAGGGAGTGGCATCCCCGGTAGCAACTCCTGTGACGGGATCGACCTGAGCAACATTGATCTGAACGGAAGAATGATCCTTGGCTGCTACCAAGCGATTGGTCCAAGAGCACTTTCGTGGGACGTACAAATCAACGTTTTCACCGTTTTCGTTTTGCATGTTTGACTATTGTGCGTTGCGTGTGTGTGCGTGTATATTGTTGTCTGATCGATAAAGATTGCGTGTAGCGTATATCGTATATAGATGGAGCATCCAAGGGAATGAGACGGAGGAAGAGGCAGAGTAAGAAACAGGCAGGAGATATCGTTGTTCGCAAACGCTTTTGGGGTCAAACAAGGTCTTGAGCGAGTTTGCATACGTATAATACTCAAACCACAAGCAGGCACCGAAGCGAGACTTACGACTTACAAGAAGAAGAGAAGAGAGCAAATACGGTTGTTTCCTGCTGTTGCTGTTGTTGTTGCTGCTGTCGTCGAGGGTCCCTTGTTTAACTCCATGGAGAAAAAAACCTCGTATTGAAGCGAAAAGAAGTAAAGAAGGTAAGGAGTAAGAAAATCAGATAATAATTCGTAACCCTAATGCACATCTGCCGGCGCCGGCGGTGTAGGTGTAGGCAGGAATCAATGTCTAAAAGCAAAATTGCAACGAATGATGATCGCTTTAGTTGAAAGTTGACGGGATGACAAGACTGCTAGCCTTCATTGAACTCAGTTAATCTGAACTAAAAAGGCCGGTCTTAAACGATGTCTACATAGTTAAAGTAGAGTTCAATGGATTGACCCACAGAGGCTAAAGACTCCTGCGGAACGTTTTCGCTAGTGCCACTGCATTCAACCAGGATATTGCAAAATAACGTGATGCATGCATCCTTTAGGAAAGATGTTGTGGAACTCCTTTTTGACGATAGAAAGGCTACCAGGCTTTGCTGCTCATTTGTTTCATTTTAGCTAGCATCCTTGATATGCTTTTGATGTTTCTGGAGCTAAGTTGCCTTACAAAAATGCTCTCGCAAAAAGACTGAATGTGCTGCATCATTCTACAGTATTCTCCAGGTCGACCAGACTGGCCAACTTGCTGCAGACACAACTATTAAGTTACACGGTAGAAGCCTTGCTGGTAGAAGAATCGCTGGAAAAGTTCTCCTGAGCAGCACGCATGTGGGCTCCTGCAACTTCCTCGATCACCTTGGAGTCTCGCGGTTCCTCAAATCCCAAGGCTTCTCGGGCCTCTGCCATGAGAAACACACTGCCGCAGACTACTAGAATTTCATTCTTCTGCTGAGCTAGTTCCAAGCCAAGTGCTATTTGTCTCGTCACAGATCGGTCATCCAAGTCGTAGTGTGAATCTTTGAGCAATCCCGAAGAATCCGCTGACAGAATCCCTTCCAGGGTTTTAGCACGAGGATGCGAAGCCTGGACCAGATGAATAGCTTGAGGGCTTTGGTCCGCAGCCTCCAAAATGAACTGCCCGCACAAATTTGAGTCCTTATCCGATGACATACCAACAACTAAACGAAATTGGCGGTCTGGGTACGTAGCTTTCAATTTGCGCACCAAATACTGCATGGCTTGCGGATTGTGAGCCACATCCAAAATAACTAAAGGCCATCCATCTCTTTTTACCAATTCAAAACGACAGGGCGGTCTTTGTGATGTTCCCTGTTGAATGATGTGATCGGGGATGGTCGTGACTGTTGTTGCTAATTTGGCAATGCACTTTTCCTGTTCCACTACTATTTTCAACGCCGCTGTTGCAATTCTTGCATTTTCCAAATCATAATCTGGAACACTGCTGTGTTCTTCCTCCAGGGACGAGGTCTGCTGGGTGGATATACCAGCCTGACTATTGCCATTGCCCAAAATGTCACTGCATGTATAGTAGACGGATGCTCCTCTCTCGGTAGCGCATGCTCGCAGAACATCCTGCGGGCATTGTGGCCCAACCAACACTGGTCTACTAGGTTTGATAATACCTGCCTTTTCTCGAGCAATTTTTTCAATTGTGTCGCCCAAGATCCGTGTGTGCTCCATTCCAATAGAGGTAATGACTGCACAGGCCGGGCTTTTCACCACATTGGTCGAATCCAAGCGTCCTCCCAAGCCAGTTTCCAAAACCACCACATCAGCGTTGTTCGTATGATAAAATAAAAAGGCCAAGGCTGTTGTAATTTCAAAAAAGGTTGCAGGAATCGCGTGTTCTTCACAGAGTTCGTAGATTTGAGGCAACAGGTCGGTCACCTCTTGTTCCGAAATGAGTCGTCCATTGATTTGCATTCGTTCTCGAAAACACGAAACATGAGGAGAACAAAATAATCCGACCTTCAAATCCAATAGTTCCAAAGTTTTGGCAATTTTGAGAGCCACACTACCTTTGCCGTTGGTACCAGCAATATGAATTACAGCTACGTTGGGCTGTCGGTAGTGGGTGATAGTGCAACAACAATAAAGGCTTTTTCAGCAAAAAAGGCTACCACAAAAGAAAAACTGCAGAATTGGCCAACAACGATGATACAACACCCCCCCCCCCCAACTAAAAAAAAAACAACGTACCTGGTCCATGGGCCTACCCAACAAATCATGCAATCGTTCAATATTTTCTAGGCCGAGTTTGACTGGATGAAATTTGTTGGTTTGATAAAGGCGGCGGACCCAGTTTTCGTACTCGGAGTACGAGTAATTGCTAGTATCGTTGCTGTTGCTGTTGCTGTTGCTAGAAGAAGACCAATGTCGTGTCTGGCTGTTGCTTCGGTAGTTGACCGGTAATCTAAAAATTGTTGCGGAACGAGGGCATGCTGCTGAGATTCGATGCTCCCTGCAATTTCTTTCTTCTCCAGGTCGGGAAGATACCAACAAGCAACACAACTGCCGTTGCTGCTGTTGTTGTCTACACTGGAAACCAACAATTCTGTGATGTACTAACGTCCATGGATTGAATCGTATCATCAGAGAGTTACTGGAACATCGTGCCCTCGTGAGAAACGATGCAACAGGCGTTGCCATTTTGGTGGTGACTGAGACGCGATGAAATCCAAATCCAGAGGAGGGACAAATAATGATACAGAAAAAGAAAAGAACCAGCAGCGGCAGTGTGACGTTGGATAAGGCCGATTGCATGTGGAATAGACAGGCCAAGACAAACACAGTTCCACCCCGATGAAATAATAGATGCTCTTCTCGAGAGTAATCGTTCCAAGTTCCAAGGCAGGAGAGTAGAGTAGAGTAGTTGGCACAAGAAAATGGCACGGTAGAAGTGCGTGCGACGGAAGTTTACTACTCGTACAGTAGTAGTGCGTGACAGATACTACTGTAACGTAATCACTGGCTGGATGATGGATCTTTAGAAGAATAAGTGTGCGACCAAAATTATTACATTTTCTGCAGTCTGTCGCTTCTTTCGTCATCATGACCAAAAAAAACCAAGATTGCTTGGCACTTGATACTTGATACGATACCACCCACTACTAGTAGACTACTCGAGTATTAGAGACAATGCATATGTAGAGCTCGTAATGCAGCGCCACAATTTTTTTGACAACATTCGTTATTCAAAGCATCCTAGCAATATCTGCTTTTCCGCCGACAGCTTTTTCCGTACTACCGTTCCTTTTCAAAGTTCCATCATCATTTTCGTTGCTCGCGACACGAACAACAACAACAACAACAACAACAACAATATAACAATACTCCACATATCATTGGTTTGTCGCGGCGAGTTTGGCTAATAACACAGACGACTACATCCACCCTTTTTATCTAGTAAGTAGGATTGGGGAATTGGCCGGAGCTTGGGGGAGGATGGGCACTCCAAACTCCAAACGGATTGAATGGAGACTGGATGCCAAACAATCCGGAGATGGTTTGGTCTTGGATGTGGGTGTTCATGTCGTTGATAGAATAGATTATCAGTTTGGGCCTCTGGTCAATGTGAATGTGAAAGGGAAGGCCGAAAATAGAACTAGTCGCGACGTTCAAGAGGTGGAAGACTACGCCCATTTTGATGCTGTTGTCTGTTGTTGGCAGAGTTCATCAAAACAGTAGATGGTTTTGACACGCCGGAACTCACTGCCCAAGGCCCGATTCAACTTGTCACACAGATGATGATTTGCGCATTCAACTTGTCACACAGATGATTTGCGAGGCGGGTCCCAGCCAACTTCTGCTTTGGCGTCCTCTACGCGGCCATTGGTGAGATTTTGCCTAAGGCTGAAAATGCCATTCGAACACAGCAAATTCTGGATGCTGCATTCCAGTCCTACTACAGTGGAAGAGAGATTAAATATATGATTGAAATCGTTCCCCAGACACATGGCCAGGCTGCTAGGCTATACGAGCTTGAGCTAACTGCAAGAATAATATTTCGAAAATGACAAATTACTGGGGATCTATGAACGTTGACTCCCTTGTACGGTACAAGTAAGATGAAGGATCGATGAGTGATGAGACGCTGATGCTTTTCGTGAGTGGAAGCTAGCAGACTACTACTAGTAGTAGTAGTAGTTTTAGTAGTAGACAAGAGTAGAAGTAGACGAGTGGTTTGAAATTGAAAATTGGTAATGTTGTGAACTTCACTACTCGTACTACTAGTAGTAGTGATGAGAGCTTGCTTGTTGTAGACTCTGTGCGTTTCCGCGTGATTCTCAATATTAAAGTTAGGGTTGATTTGACTAACTGGCTCGTGGCTTCGTGAATTTAGGGCGAGAGAAGAGGTTGATGAATATTTACGCTTAGGTCAACGGAAACGGTGGGGTTGCCCGCCCACCTAGTTCTGGAGTCTTCCAACTGGTACTCCGGGTGCTTTCTATTTTGAGTACTTAGGTCGAGAGATTTTAAAGAGACAAAGCATTGTTTTCGGCAAAGTTAACCTCCACAATTTTTTTTGCGTTACGAGTCAAGTGGGCAGAGACAAGGTTGCCTTCACAAGTAGTCTACTCTACGCATCAATCTCCACCAGATTCTATAGCCACTCTACCTATTACCTACTGTACCTGCTACCTACTATAGCTAGCTGCTAGTTTACTCGGTCAACGAAGCAAGGTTTCAAAAGAAAGTTAATCTCGTTCAACTAAAAGTACGAATGAAAATGGTGTACCGACTCCACCGACTCGTCCTCTCTCTGGCAGCACTTTTGCTGTGTAGCAACGTTCCAAGTTCTTTCGCCCAGGTGCAGACGGATGCACCCTCCGAGGTTGAGACCTTACTAGCCGCCAACAGTACGACATTTGCACCATCCTCTTTTGAGATTGGAAAACAGACAGCTAGTGATAGTGAGAGTGAGAGTGTACCAACAGACGTACCTACTGAAGCTGCCACCATCGATGTACTTCAAACCACTGCTGCGCCCACAGTTGCCCCTACGATGATCGCAATTATCACGGTCGCCCCTACGAACATGCCCACTATTGCGACACTTTCCCCTACTCTTTCCCCTACGAACATGCCCACTGTGGCCACTCTTTCCCCCACAGAGATGACCGAAGCACCAACAACGGTCCCGACTGGAACACCGACGGAAGAGACACTGTCTCCTACTTTTATCACTACCACTAGTCCCACGGAAATGGAAACAGAAATTCCTTCGACGGCACCCAGTGATGCTCCTAGCTTGATTCCTACCAGTGCCCCTACTCTGTCAGTGGCACCCACGGAGAGCGATGCCACTGGAGCTCCCAGTGTTTCGCCCACCGTATCCACGAAACCGACGGTTGGGGAGGATCCCACGACGCTCGTAGACGAAAATGTAGAAAATCTTGTCATGACACTGGTAGGAATGAACCAAATCATGACACCAGATGCCATTGCTGATTGGGTCAAGGTAACAGAAGATCATACTGTGGAATGGTACGACCGGAATTCGAATCTCTTGGTAACAGATCTAGAAACAACCGTATCCTTGGTGGAGCAGAACATTATACAATCATCCAGATTGCGAAGAGGATTGCAACCCGTTACCAGCATTCAGGTCAAGTACGACCAGAGACTGTCGTACAACACGGCAGATCCAGACAACTTTCCAGCTACAGATGTTGCCTTGGGCCCCTTTAGCAATCGCGGTGATTTAAATACCTATTTGGAATCACTACAGGCTGCCAATGATGAATTTGCGGATGTTACCAGTGTCGCCGATATCGGTGAGGGTGGCGGTGGCAGTAACACCGAGGCACCCATTGTGGAACCGGACGACGATGACGACGACGGTCTAGGTACCGCTGCTATCATTGGTATCGCGGTCGGGTGCGCAGCAGCTGTGGCCCTGGTGGGCGGGGTCGGTTACTATGTTTCTCAGCGTGGCGATGATGGCGGATATGTCACAGCCTCTGGAAAAACACCTCCCTCTCAATTGGATGTTGGTATGCGCCCTGATGATGTCAGCACTTTGGGAGGCGAACCCAACACGTATCGACAAAGCTCTGTCAGACAGAGTGGGCTGGCTACTATTTCAGGTGAATCTGCTGGAGGATACGGCGATCAAAGGTACGTTGTTGATGCATAGTAATTGTCTTGGTAGAATCTCACATGGATGCTTATGGAGTATCTAAATCTTGTTCTTTCTTTTTCGTTCCATTCTCCGCAGCGTGGCTACCGTTGATTACGATTACTCCAAAGCTTATGGAGGTGGTGGTGACAATTCTGTCTCGTCGGCTGGAGGAACATTTGGATCACAAACGCACACACAGGCAGCGGGTGGAGCTGCGACCCTTGGCGCCAGCGGTACAAGTGCAAGCTTGGCGACGGCTTCGCAATTCCGAGGGCAAAATTCCAATGTTCGAGAAGAATTGATAGATATCTATGCTCCACCGGGCAAGTTGGGTGTTGTTATCGATACTCCTGACGATGGAGCTCCTGTGGTGCACGCTGTCAAGGATTCTTCCGTTATTGCCGATAAGTTACAGGTCGGTGACAAGCTGGTGGCTGTTGACGATGAGGACGTTCGCTCGATGACGGCCATTAAGGTTTCCAAGCTGATCAGCCGCAAGAGTGCCAACGCTTCCAGAAAACTGAGTATTATCCGAACTGTAGTGGTTGACGAGTAGGGCAAGCAAGTTTAATAAATGTGCATACCTAAGTCGTTTCTTTACTTGTAAAGTGAATGGATCGAGAAAGGTACAGATAAAGCTTAGATCAACTACACTTGAAACACATTTTGAAAGAAAAATAGTCTTTGAAAATTCGTCGCTGTTAGTGGGTTGAAGTTATTAATACTATTGAATGTCATCTCAGCTTCCCAATTCCCAAGGTGCTGCTGTAGCCAGCCTACTGCAGTCTACCTTTGGCCTGGCATACGTTGGTGAGCTTTCTTGCCCGAATTAAGCTTGGACCAATCGATGAGTGGCTCTTTGTCTACCATGCCAGAACCACGTTCCATTTTTGGTGGACTGTGTTGTTTCAAACTCATCAATTCTTTGAAGGGTTCCGTACATTTCTTCTTTGCAAAACGAGTGGTAGTTGCTGCTGCTGCTGCTGTGGCTTTTTTTAGTTGATTCTTCGGGGATTGTTTCTTAGGCGTTGTGCACACTGGCGCTGGCGGCAGCTCTCGAATCACATAGGAAGATTCAAACGACTCGCAATTGGAATACTGGGTGAAACCAGAGTGTGCTTTCATGGGACGCCCTGTCCAAGTCCGTTTCTTGCTTGGTATCATTATCCCTCCTGCATTGTCTTGAAAGGATTCCGGGATAGCCGAGCATTCTCCTCCGACATACAGAATTGGCATGCAGAAGACAGAAGACCCAATTTTCGGTTTCGCTGCTTCAGGTTGTAATGCCACTGGCTCGGAGAAGGACTCGAACTTGTTGTAGTATTTTGGACGGAACATCGGTATTTTGGGTTTGTGTAGTGTATACTTTAATTTATCGTTTATCTTACGGTTATACGGTCACTCTAGGATCTAGGCTCTAGGCTCTAGGCTGCTGGTAGAGGAGCTTCCGTAGCTAAATACGAATGATGTCCTCTATGTGATATTGCGCCAGTGTATGTTGCTGCTGACTGTAGACATCTCAAAAAGAGTGACAAGGAATGAATCATAGTCGTCTATCTGGTCTATTCTATACTTAATTTTTGATGAGGTTCTAAATAAATAGAATCGATAATGCAATCGGCGATCGCAGACTTTTATTATTATTGTATTTGTCATTATTATTTATTTTTGCACATTATTTATTTGAACAGTAGGGCTGGAGTTTACTGCTTGTACGAAGGCCAAGAAAGTTTACATGGTCATCAGTCGAAGACCTTGTGGTTCATGACGATGTGCGGCCAAATTCCTCGTCCCCAGTGTTTTCTTGAGAATTTAGTAGTAGTCTAGCTTTACTCTAGCACCTATTGACAGTGTAGTGGCACCTGGCTACTAGCTACTTTTTAGGGTTTCTTCTCTGATCAAAGCACAGCATCTCTGTGGTTGATCGATCGGCTATGTTATGATGTGACTTGGGGGGTAGGGTAGGAAATCTTAAACTATGTAAGTCTTCGGACCATGAAGATAAATTTTGTTTTTGAAGATAAATTTTGTTTTTGAATACTCAGCTCTGATAAGCTTACTACAATTTAGTGCGATCAACAGACAAAGCATATGGATTTTTCGTGTCCTTTATTTTCGCTTGGCATCTTTCAAGAGAGCATACTTTTCTCGTTGCCGCTCTCTGCATCTCAAGCATTTCGTTGCCAATCCCTTGTCACCAAATCCGGCCCAGGGTCGAAAGTTCTTGCAGCCCTTGCACCATTTGATTTGGGAACCAGTTTCCAGAACAACCCAGACACTGATATCACATAAAGTACACAGCCCTTTATTTTGGGTAGGAATTGTCACAAAGTCATCGGGACCCGCAACTACCGCATTGCTGCCTTCACGTTTGGGAGACTGCGAATAGTTGTCATTAGCTCTGCGTTGTCTTATGCGAGAACATGTAGGGCGGACGCAGCCACACATGACACAGCACCTCATGCCATTTGGAAGCACATGGTTCTGACGAAGGATCGTGTTGGTTGGAAAGTTGACAAGCGACGAAAATTCTGGCACTGGCTCGTTCTTGCACTTTTCCGTGTCTCCTTGAAAACTACGAGGCAGAGGATGACCCAAGGCAACGCATCTCCCCTTGGATTCTCCGATCATTTTTCGCAGATTCTGATTCTCCGTTCTAGATTGGTGTAATCTCTGTTGATAGTTCACCGCCACGGGTGAGCCTTGAGTAGATTGCAATCCACTTGTACCCGCACGCCCCACGGGGTATCGAAAAGGAGGGGATTGTTGGGGTGGAAGTGAGGACATCATGGCTGGTACTCGGTACGACGGGGGCTGATGAAAGAGGCGCATGGAAGGCGGAGGATTGCGAAAAATGTCTGTTGACCTCAATGCGTTTGATGGGGGAGCTTTGTCTCGACTATCAAAGCTTCTAGCTCTGTGCAAGAAAGTATCATCTCGTGGCAAGTCGTTTTGAGAACCAGCCTGTTCTGGCGGGTCTCGTCGTTGAAACACTTCGGAACTCTGGCGTGGCCATGTGTCGCATTGCTGAATCATTACGTGATTCTGCATCTCATTATTCCATGACGCTGACATCTGAATCTGAGGCTTGATGTTGAATTTACAGTCTTCCTGCATGGTCGAATGGTGTCTTTTGGAGCCATTTTGGCCGGCTACTTAAGAAGGAACAACGGCAGAGACGGCAATAAATTAGAATATCGCAGCATACTGTTACTAAAAGATGTCCCAACCGAAACAATACACCGCGTACCTTTTTTTAATCCATTGTTATCCGACTCGTTGTTTGGCGCAGCTCCCTCGTCGGCCATTTCCCAGGATGGTTGTCGAGACTTTCCTAGATATGGAATCAACGGTGGAGATGCGCGGTCGTCGCCATCCAAAAGAGGCAACAGATTAAAGGATGCAACACTCGAATGGTATTCGTGACAGGATGACGAGCTTTCGTTCATGAGGTCATCGTCACCGAAATCTCCCATCATGGCGACAAAAGCAGGCCCTGGTGAGTCCTGATAGAGTGGTCCGGGAGAATCCTGATTCTTGTGACTGCATTCACTATCAAATGAAGCCGTTCGGTTTTCCGATAATGTAGCCATGTTCTCTCCTCGGCTTGCTGCCTGATCTTCCTTTTTAGCAGTGTGGTTCGTGGGAGACGCCGAGACGGTCAGTACGAGTTGCTTGCCTTCCTTGTTATCGTTGCCACCGGTGGAAAGTTTGGGAGTCATGGTACCCGAAGGGCGTCCCCAGCTTGTGGTGGGATCAGCCAATAACATGGGACGTGCCTTCCTACTAAAGTCTCGTCTACTTGGAGGAGATTGCTGGATACTAACAGCATCTCTTGGAGCGTTCGCCCATGATCGCTCCTCGGGACCTTGATGTCGATCATCGCTCGTCCTGCGTCGTTTTTGCTCTAGAGCAATATCTTCCTCCTCGCGGCAAGAGTCTTCCTCCTCGCGGCAAGAGTCGCGGTCGGTACTGGACTTTAGATGCTGACGTTTGGTGGTGACGTGCTGCTGGTGGCTTGGCGGTGGTATAGGGTATGAATAGGAAGGGAAGATGGTCGGACTACCTTGAGGATAATTCGAATAGCTCGGTGGAGTTGGGTGGCTTCTACAAGTCAACAGATGAGGACCATTGGCCGGCCCCGAGTCTCCACGAAAGACACCACCACCATAGCCACCAAAGGGTAGATGAGGTGGACGGGACCCCTGATGAGCATACAGGTGACGCGGATGAAGGGCATATTCGTGGGAAGGGTGGTGATACCCCGGAGGATTAGGAGAATAGTAAGATCTTAGGGGTTGAGGTGGTGGCATTGGGACGTGTCCAGTGTTCACGGGAACTTGTCTTGCAGGTGACTTGGGCTTGGTTGGTTCCTTCGTCTTCGAAAGGCCTTCAGTAGGATTATCACTTGGCTCTTTCCACTCTTCCGATACGACCGTCTTGATGACTGGAAAGATGTCTTGATTGGAAAGATCGTTCATGTTAGTGATGAACACTTGTGGACTACTACCTGTGTTTGTACTTGTACTTGAACTTGCGCTTGCGGGGGACAGTGTTGTTTGGCGTGAGTTTCTTGTTGCTGCAGCAGTACTAGTAGCTGCGGCGTGACACTGTTGCTTCTGTGTTTGCCGTTGAACTTGAGGGGTCATAAGGGATCGAAAAAAGGACAGGCTGGATGAGGGAGTCTTTCTCTCTCTCTCTCTCTTGCTGCTGTTTTCCTTGAGGATATTGGTATCAGAACGTTGGTGCGTTTTGTTTCTCGCTGCTTTGCGGAGTATATAAATAAATCTACTGATATGAATATCAGTTGAGTATAATTTGGTAGTGGAAGTGTGAGAATGGTCTGGAGTCTTTTTCTTTTACGATCGATTGATTCAGTTACCAGTTACCAGCCATCTGTCTTCCGGTACCTACCAAGCAAGTTGCTACTACTACTAGCTACTAGTAGCCAGAGAGTGTCTTCGGGGTCGTGTCAGGGCAAACCCACCAACACGTAGCGCTTATGAATATGAGTGTAGTAGTGGTGGCAGAAGTGCAGTAGTTGTCTCGATTTATGCACAGGATGCCTTACGTTTCCTTGGGTGCTGCAGTTGAAAGTGGTTGAGCCTAACAAAAAGAACAGTTTGGAATGGCCGACCGGCGGTCCTTGTTAACGGACACAATCGTGGATCCCTCGAAAGATTCAAAGCCTCCAGATCTGAAGGTGTCTTAGTTGCACGAACGTGACAATAGCAAAGAGAGCAGCAAAACGTGTTGTGGTGCATCTTTCACTCGGAAGAAAATAATTTTCATCCGTTTTGTGGTCCGATGATTCTCAATTGGATTCTACACGTTTCGTACTTAATTGGAAGCACTCTTAATTACCAAACCATCAAATAGTGTTAGAGCTTTCTGAAATACTGACCGACGCACATTGGACTCGTCATGACTCTCCAAGCGGCAAACAAATGACCGAGAAATTCACGCGGCACTCCGAATAGTACAAAAATTATCATCAGCATCATTGCTTGTTGTACTAGTACTTGACTCTACTGTAGCTTAGTAGAATCATGGCTTGCTACTACTCTATTATTACAGTTTTAGCTCCACCCAGGGAGTAGTAGGAGTAGTACAGTACTAGTACTACGAGTACTTGTCTAGTAATACACAAGCAAGATTAATAGAGTAGTCTAGTAGTAACTTTTGTGTATTTGCTACCAGTCGAAACACAACAGTCCTTCACTGCAACAAACATTTACCACACCAGACTCCACGGCTCCACACATCACAGCAGCAAAGTACAGCAGCACAGTGCAACACAGGGCAAGATTAAGCCTCCTCCAACTAGCATCCAAAGACGTGCTGTGTCTACGTCTTCCAGTATAAGTGTCGAAAGTAACACCAGTAGTCTGAATTCCAACAACCTCAGTGTCACCTTTGATAAGGAATACAACAAGAACAATAATATTAATATGCAAAAAGCACCCAATTCGACGGGAAATATTTCTTTGCAGGCTGGCGGTGGTGTTGGTGGTGTTGGTGGTGGCAGCGTCAACAACAGCGGCTCGGATAACAACACTGCCGGATCGCATCAAATGAAACCTTTGCGTTCGGAAAGTTTCGCCTATCCTCGCAGTCCGCATCAAGATTTGTTGTCTCGAATGAAATTTTATGCCCGACAACATGCCCAACCTGTTGTTGCAACACTGGCGTTTGTGGTCTTTGTTTTGTTTGTTTCCAGTGATTACGTCCACACGAATGGATTGCGCGGTTCTGTGAAAGGGTACGTTACGTGACGCATTGAAAATGGAACCCTTGCTGTAAAAGAATGACTTTTGTTTGTGTGTTTGTCTATGTCTGTCGGTATGGGATGTTCAAATGAGCATTGCTGGTGAATATCATATTATTATTGATTATTCCACTTTCCACTTGTGCTTCGACCCAACCTCTTGTAATTTATTGTTTTATTTGATTTTACATTTTACCAACCCAAAATTTACTGAACAACAACAACAACATAACAACACCATTGCATACATAACATTTCCAAACAAACTATTTCAAATAAAATAAAAAAAGAGCAACCTTTGGTGGAGCCTATTATCCGGGATACTTTCACGTGGAAGATTCAGTGGTCACTGATACGACGTTTAAATTTGCTGCTGTGACGGACTTGGACGAACTGTCCCGCATCAAGGAGGCCAAAAAACCCGAATGGCAGTCCTTTATGCTGACGGGAACCATTACTCGGAGCAGTACCAACAATCACTACACCATGAATATGGATACCACCATGCGGACCCTCAGAACCAAACACAACGAAGCGGGAAGAGGTGCCGAATTTTCCGAATTGACCGTTTTTGACGACCGATTGCTGACCTTTGACGATCGGACCGGCGATGTTTTTGAAATTCTCAATACACCCGATGGGACCGATTCCTTTGTGGCACCTCGCTTTGTCATTACGGAAGGGTCGGGTGATACCGATAAAGGTATGAAATGGGAATGGGCCACCGTTAAGGATGGTATCTTGTACATGGGAAGCATGGGAAAAGAGTACACACGACCGGACGGATCCATTGCCAATACCAACAATTTGTGGATTGCGACCCTATCACCCGATGGAATGCTGTCCCGATTTGATTGGTCTCCCGTCTACGATACCGTCCGAGCCGCACTCGGGGCCACTTCACCAGGTTACGTGATACACGAATCCGTAAATTGGTCTCCCCATTTGAGAAAGTGGGTCTTCTTGCCCCGACGAGTGTCCTCGGAACCCTACGACGAAAACAAGGATGAGCGAAACGGTGCTACAAAGTTGGTCTTGGTCAGCGAAGACTTTTCGTCGACGCAAGTGGTGGATATCAAAATCAAAGAAAAAGACGGACTTCATGGATTTTCATCGTTTGCCTTTATTCCCAAAACAGGGGATAAACATGCCTTAGCCCTTCGATCGGTGGAAGAGGATTGCGTAGGTGGAGATGATCAAATCTGCAAGCAGCGGTCGTACATCATGATTTTTGATGTGCTAACAGGCGAAGTCTTGATGGATGAGGTCAAGATTAATGCTGACATGAAATTCGAAGGTATTGAAATGGGTACGTGCATTTGGAGCGTATACATCATGACAATTGTTTGACTTTCACTAATTTTTTCTTGTTGTCGTTTCCCAGTCGACATGTTTGTCAGGCCACCTCCTAGCCGTTAAAAAGGTAATCGTATTACATGTATTCGTAAAAATAAAAAGGAGTCACCACAACGTTCTGTTTCAAGTCGTTTTCTGTAACAAATTCGTTCGACTTACTAAAGTACTACTAGAGGAAAGTAGATTCGTCAAAATTAAATGGAAATCAACTGATAGGGAGATCATAGTCATATTTTGTGCGTTGCTATTGTATTTGTTAAGGGGCTTTCAAAAGGAAGTACATGACATTGTGTCATGAGACTAGAGACGAAACAAGGAATCTTGCTTGCTGATGCTGCCAGCTCCTTAAGTTGTCAGTTAAAGCTCCTCATCTTCTGAGTTGCTGTACATATTGTAGCTGTAATTCGAAAGACTATGATCACTGTGGCCATTCAGTGACAATCGATCCAAGTATTGCCCATGGTCACTTTGGTTACGTCGATGTGGGGTAAAAGAGCTTGTCTGGTTGCCACTTCCATGGCTGTTCAAGCTTGCCCGATCCTCGTTCCGTTCACGTGTACTGCGTGCGACCTTGATGTTTAAATCCCTAGCGTCTGATCGCATTCCATTTGTTCCCGAAAGGAGCTTTAGCACTTCCTGTATGGTCAAGTGAACTGTGTTGACTCCGTCGACTTCGATAATTTTATCACCTGGATGAACGCAGCCGAATAACGTAGAATAGCCCTTCACTGCCTCGACGATAGGGCCCGTCTTATTGGACGTTGAGGCGTTGATCAGCAAGCCCAACCTTCCAATGCGCGGTGCTCGATATTCTAAGATAGCTTCCTCTTCAGCACTCGCACCACGCCCGGTGCCGAAAGAAGCACTTCTGCTTTTCAAGAAGCGTTTTTTAATACCCCCTTGTGACTCGTTGATGCAGTTTCGCTCACGGGATGGGCTAGGATTTTGCCATCTCGATAATTCGCTCCTTGCAGGATTAGATTTATATTTACTGGAACCTTCCAATTGAGTGGGGGTCAAAGACTGCCTTTGAAAGTCAGATTGGTTGTCATTTGGCGTCGGTGGTGGTAATTTGCTATCTCTTTCTTGCGTGCGCGCATTGCGTGGTGGTGGAGTAGGTGGCGGCGTATTCATCGAGCCGCGTCTCGTTGCTCTATCGTGATTTCGATTAAGGTTTGGTGGCGGCGAAGGAGGGATTTGTAGAAGGTTATTTGCGGATGAGTTCCTCCGGATATTGTTGGCAGTTGGAAGGACGGCTACTCCTGCATTCTTTTTTGACCAAAAAGCATCTTTCACGCCCTTTGCAAGAGGACTACGTTTCCAAAAAGAGGCTTTTTGTTCCTGAGGGTTGACTGTACTTTTAGCCTTGGCACTACTGGGGTGATTGTACGGTTGTCTCGGCGTCTCGGGAGTAGCTGAAGTCCTAGCAGCTCGAATCCATGTAAAAGCCATCGCCTCTTCGCCTGAGTGCTCAGAGGACAGACTTTTACCTCCGGGAGAATCACAAGGGACAACATTGTGATTCGGTCTGACTAGCTCTTGGTGGCTCACAGATGAATCTTCCAGAATTGCTGGCTCAATGGGGCTGATATTCGCTGCGTACTCATACTCCGAAATAACCACGTCTCCGAGTGATTCAAGGGCGCAAACGTCATCTAGACTCCTTGTTTTCCGTAACTGTGGTCGAGATATGCTGTCCTGGCGTTGCACAGGTGTTGAAGCAATGGATACATCGTCGTCATCACTATCCATGACGATTCCAAGAGGTGACGGACGACCGGATTCAAGTCGATTCTTATTGAATAATGGATCGCTCACAAAATTGCTTGTTGCATTTAAATATTCAGCCAAATCACTTGTTGCTGATGGACGGTCGCGGTTTCCAAGAACGCTACGGAATTGATCGTTAGCTTCCACGTGCTTGGATGGAACTACGGATGGGTTGCGTTGTTTTCTTGGTGATCCGTACAACTCTGGCCGCGCGAACGTGTCATCATTGTCATCAATTCCATCGTAAACGACCATAGGAGGAATCATGCCAGTTAGAGGATGCGGATCATCGCTTGTCACACTCTCGGATTCCTCTTCATGGGTGTCTTCTCCATCTATAGAGGTGGAGGGGATGGGACCCATTTCTTCATCTCCTGAATAATACTTCCGAGTCTGTTTTTGTTGATTGTTGCTGGTGGGATGAGTGCCGACGGTTTCGTCATTGGATGTAGATTTTAGAACACTACTATTGTCAGGACTTGTTGAGTCTCCGCTCCGACTAAAGCTCTGAATAAATCGCATCAGTCCATTAGTCCCTACCGTGCCGGTTTCATCAAAAGAGAACGCACTTCCCTCGGGCGAGGGTAGTCCTCCCAACCTCTGGGGACTCTGCACTCGTTCACTTTCATCGATAAGTTTTCGACGGCGACGACTGTTGAACAGTGACCACCCATACAATAGACGGTTGCGATCGCTGCGCTGCTGGTAACGTCGTCGTTTTCTGTGCACGCACAATCCGATGCTCAATAGTCCTCCAAAGGCAAAAATTACCACTACCACAATCACAGTCGTGGAGGCATCCGTTTCGTCTTCTGTAGATTCTTCTTGTTGTTCGAAGGCGGCAGCAGCCGTCCCTTTTTCGGACGCGCTGAAAATGATTGCATCTTTCAAATATTCGTTGTCAGCATTTTGAATCGACCGAGTGTATCCAGGACTTGCAATGCCTGCCACTAATAACTCTGTGGTTCTGTTTGTGGAAACGTTGAAAGCAAAACCTCGAATAGCAGATGTTACCCAGAGATTTACGAGCTCTTCGGCCAATTCTCGATTATGTTCTTCATCCGGTGTTGTTCGTTGCCGATCGCTGCGAGTGTCGTTGGTCAGTTGCAGTAGTTGCCGTTTAGCAGAATTTCGGTTCAAAATACGTTGAGATAACAATTCCACTTCGTCCACAAAGAACTGCACAAGTGGTTCTTCCAAGCCTAAGTAATTGATCAAGTAGGTTTTGGTCAAAGTGTTGAGCTGATTGACAATCGCGGCATCCATAAGTCCGGGCACATTGGCAATCTGGTACGACACGGTCACCTCCCATCGTTCAAGAGTTCCACAATCAATACCGCAACTGACGGGACAACTGATGATCAACTGTTCGAGATCATCCAATGTGAGCCCCAAGTACCGCCACTGCAAACACGACGTTCCTACATGATCTTGACACACAAATCCATTGATGGGAGATTGATAATCAGGCTCATCGTGACAGGTCAAAGTTGGAGCGGAGGATGGCGCTGAACTGGGTTCAGAGGATGGCTGTTTGGAAGGTGTGCTCGATGGATGACGAGAGGGGTGCTGCGAAGGTATACTACTGGGAGCATTGGTCGGGTCAGCACTGGGAACAGTCGAGGGAAAATCACTGGGAGAATCGGAAGGATAACGCGACGGTGCAAAACTTGGTGATGCGCTGGGCGCCGACTGTTTTGGTTTTTTATTTTAGATTTTGTCGGAAGAGGAAATTTTTTTTAGTTCTGTCTGTGCAATGATATTAAAAAAAATTACAGGGTCAACTACCATGGTACAACTTCACTTACTGAGTCGGTAGGAGTTGCACTCGGAACAGACGACGGAAAATTACTGGGGGCAGGTGACAGGGTAGGAACTGCACTAGGAACTTGTGTTGGTTCGTCACTTGGACTCGCGGTCGGAAAAGGAGAAAATGTGGGAAACATAGAGGGCCGGGAAGACAGTGTTGGGCTGGCTGTTACGAGGATGTTATCAGTTTCTGCCTCATCTTCTCGTTGGGTGATATTGAAATCGTCCGTGGTGGTGTTGCTGTCCAGCGCGATACCTTCGCCCTTGGATGGATTCAACGTCACCGCTTCCATGATTTCTTGATAGTTGTCGTCACCAATGTTGATATCAATACCAGAAATATCTGCAGGCAGCAGATAGTCAAGAAATTCCCAATCTTCGAGTGTCTCTTCCGTGTCTTCTAGAGTGGTTTCAGCGGCACTGCTTGCCGTTGCAAAGGTCGTATCTCTGATGGAAACGTCACTGGGAAACGCAAAGACATCGTTCATCAATTCCAGAGCATTCTTAGCTTGTGTAAAATGATCCGTATCATCGCTTTGTTGTTGAACTTCGCGATGCATTCGGAATTCCGATAATGCGCGTTCAATAGCACTGTTGTGGTGTTGCTGTGTGGATTCTACTTCTTCTGCCTCGTGTCGGTGTTGATTTGCTAGAGGGTACTTATGATTTTTAGTAGCTGTGGTAATGTCATGGCAAACACCTAATCGTAGCAGAGTTGTCAGCACGATTATTATTAGCAGAGACGCTTCAAGTCGCCGTATTATTATGGGCGGTCGTCGAGATGGGATCATTCTTTTTGGTGAAAGGGAATCTTGGCGTTGATGATTTTGTGTATGCCGTCGAAATGGACTCAGAAAGGACGAAAAAGGAAGTCTCTGCTGGTTGTTCGACTCTGTTATCGCTTGTTTGCTACTGTCTTCTTTGTTCTTCGTTGTTGATATTTTTTCTACATTTTAGCGGGACGGTGATTAATGTAGAAAGGTGAAGTAACGAGGTCTCGCCCGTTGGAATTGCCTAATTGTAGAACAAGCTTGACGAAAGAACGAACAGTTCCGTACTACAGTAAAGTTAAAGTTTTATTATGACCAACCATGATATCTCTAACACTGCACTGCTGCGTACTGGTACTGTAATAAGGGAGTAAAAGTAAGTAGTTTTCAATTAATAATCGAGTAGACCTATTTGGATTCCCGAGGAGATACACTTGCAGCTGCTAATAAGGGATACGCTACTTACTCCCCACCCCACCCCCCAAAAAATCGTTCGTGCGTGGCGCATCACTTACACTATTTCTTGCATGCAGAAAATCTTTTTTGGGTCTTCAGAGCCATATCCCCTCCTGTCACGGGCAGCCCCATTGGGCTACAGTCGGTCCCTGTCCTAAGGAGGCCTGCTTCACGCCAATCATCACCTAATCAGCAGCTCTAGTAAAGTTTGCTTGCAGCAGGGATGTCACTGAGACACGTACAATCAGAGTAAGAACCGTGCACTTTTCTGAATATGGCGACCACGCCAGTGTCCGATCACCTCATCCACATTTACTTCTAAATCTACACCATCAATCAACCATTGTCTTCAACGACCAATTGGCGTCGCACCCAAGAGACGCTAATAGGATCTGATCCAATATGCTTGGATACTGAGGGTGGTAGATAACCCAATCTTCCACCACCACGCCTTCGGTGTCCCGATTTCGACTTGGTCAAAGTCACATCAACGTCGGCCCATCCTACCAGGGGTGGATCACAGAGTGCCAAGGCCAAATTGTGGTATACGGAGTAAAACAAAAATTGATCGAGATGAGTTTGCTTCCTTCGTTGGGCGGCTAAGTCAAGTGCCCTCTGGAGTTCGTAAACACCCCGTGGCAACCGAATACAAAACAACGTCGAGGCATGAACTCCGGCCGAAGTGGACTGCAAGAAATCAAGAAGAAGATTCTTGTGATTAGAATTGGGTTGTTTTTGTTTGCCATTGACAGAATAATTTTCAACTGGTGTTGTCGTCTGTTGCCGTTGACGGTTCTTGAGCGTTAATGCCTTCCAGGAATGTCCCAAGGACAAGAGGTTCAGTTCAGGGTGTGATTCGAAAGCATTGCCACAAATACGATAGAGTGTCGAAGATGTAAGATCGGGGGGCATGCGAATATCATCCTCTCCTATTAGCACAAACGGTGGACTATGGTCTGCTGCTGTTTCTAGTAATTGCATAAGCTGAGGCACCAGCTTTTGTCTCCATCCTTCGTAAAGTATCTTCTTGACACCAATACCAGAATGTTGCTGAACGTCTAACAAGAAGCAAGGCTCCAATTTAAAGAGGTGTGACAAAGTGGATTTTTGCCAGTCATTCAAATGTTGAATGGTCCGTTCGTATCGGGCTTGGTAGGTAGGATTGTCGACGGTCCCTATCAGAAAGGGTATTGTCTGAATGGCGGTCGCCGTTGTTGTTGTGCAGAATGGTGAATCTAATTCGTCCCACGCAACCAATCGCCGTGGTTCCCTTTTAATACGAAGACGAGGTTTCCATATGGTCCGAATCATCGTTGTGGTTGTCTTGGAGTTTTCGCCGTTTGCGTTGCTGGTAAAGTCCTTGTTTGAACCATTGTTTTCAATTTTGTGATCGAACAGCTTGACAAAATAGGGTTCCTCCCAAAGCTGGCGTTGGATTTCATCGGCGTCGTCGTATTTATCTTCCTGTTTCAACGTCGATCGCAAGGTAATCAACTGTTCAATCTCAAGAATCACGCTTTCGCTATGTTGCTCTGCTTTATTGTGAGGATTAGCAGCGCCATTATTGATTGTTAGGTCGGCCATTTTTAAATATTTTCGACGGGAAAGCACGCCAATGATTTAGCTGGCTTGCTACTAATGCTTATCTTCCTGCTGACAACTCTTACTCGTATCCTTTAAAGTGTACGCGTGTAATGTTAACACAGCACTATGAAATATATATACGTTTGCCTTCGCAGCCTCATCGCTTTGCATGTTACGTTTGATTCCTGGCAACAAACATTTAGGGACTGTTCCGTAAATAGTAAATACTCTTTGTGTTCGCACAAAATCTGACCAAAGCAGGTGCCAGACCAGCCAGTAATCTCAGAGCAAAATCTTGTCTGTGTTAGTATGAAGGGTGGTGGTGTTTGTTGTGCCGACTCGCTATTGTGCTACGCTTACTTGTGCATGTCTACTGCCATGTGTTACCACCATTCCCGGGATATGGAGAGACCCCGGGACTGTGTATCCAATTTTCCGGGATATCCAAATCCCGGGCTTGTTTGACGATTTAGTGATCACCAATTCCGGGATATTGAAAAAACTTGGGATATATTTTATGCTTATACTTGGAATGAATAGTTTAATGTTACATTGCATTTAGATTAGCGTTGTCCAATCTATTCTAATATTGTACAGCTAAGTTCTATACTAGATGAATTAAATTAAAGTGGTTCAGGAGCTACCTGTTAAATGCTAGCTTAAAAGAGCTTGACCATTTTATTTTAATACATAAGGAAGTTGTATAATGACATTATTGTAGATCATATAAAATTTTACGTTTATTGGAATAATGAATTAAATTAAAGTGGTTCAGGAGCTACCTGTTAAATGCTAGCTTAAAAGTGCTTGGCCATTTTATTTCAATACACGGTACAAATAATATTTTAGACAAATAGTACATTTATTGGAATTAAATTAAAGTGGTTCAGCAGCTACCTGTTAAATGCTAGCTTAAAAGTGCTTGGCCATTTTAATTTTATTGACAGCAGCCAATGGGCCATTATTTAATAAAATTGTACTGAGATAGTAATTACTAGATCACATGCTGGTAAAAATAACGGCTGATATTACTTAAGCCCCAAAAATGCTATAGCTCCAAAAAAACCTGGGATTATTTTTTTTCACATCCCGGGATAATTTTGGCAATCCCGGGATTAGGATATCCCGGGTTTGGTGACAACACATGGTTGTCGATTGATTGATGAGTACCGATGCGAGAGGACGGAGTTAAGATGATTACAGTATTTAAAAAAAAACTAACCTTTATTCTAGTGGAAATTTAGTCGTGGAAACCTGGTGACTGAACCTACTAGCAGGCTCCTCATCAGAGCCTACACTATTACAGTAGCTAGAGTAGGGAGTAGTAGTAGTAGTAGGGTAGTGGTACATGGTACCTGGTAGTGGTACCATACCATACACTAGGTAGTCAGTCTACTACCAGGTACCAGGTACCCCGCCCCTGGTACAGTACTCTACATAGAACAAGAAAGCAGTGCTACAATGGTTAGCTATTGGTTGCGGCAATTAATGTGCTTGTTGCGAGAGTATGTCTATTCCACGATCTACTGGAGGGTAAGTAAAGCGACTGCTAATTCCACGTTTTTTTAATCGAAAAAACCTATTTCCCTAAAAGTTTCTGTCTTTCGTGGGTTAATCGGTACCAGTTACCTGGTACCTGGTAGACTACTACTGTACCTGATAGCTAGAGCTACCACTACGCCACCAGGTTAATATGGTACTGTACATTCTATTCACACTACTAGTACTAGTACTAGTACTATTCGTAGCTTAGGCCTACTACCGCCTGGTACAATACTACGCTAAAATCATACTGAAGCGTTAAGGGTAGAGTTATCGAAAGCATTAGTTGATGCCAAATCCAATCCCAGACAGAGCGAGTGCACTAGTAAGTTTGGAGCATAGTTGCTTCTCGCTCTTGTATCTGGGCAAATCAAGTGTGTTGAAGCAGGTGTGAGCCTTTGGATAGGATTCAGCATCTGCCTCCGTTCCGATAATGGTGAACCTTTTTATTTCACCATTTGACCCTTGCAATGCTCCAAAGCCTTGGGAGGGTACTCCTGCTGATCCAGTGACAAACTGCAATAGGCGCGCTCTCGTTTCCTGTTCAAAATTATTCACTGTATTCCAAAACCACCGTACAATTTCGCTATCTTCTCCTTCGTCAGCAAACGTTCCTGAGTAGGTAGAATTTGCTCGCCAGTCATTGACCTCTATTGTAGGAAGTCCACATAGCACGAGGCTCAGTTCCTTGGGGTCAAATACGACTAATGCTTCTGCAGGAACAACGTCCAAAAACCCAAGTGATATTTCTTGAAGCTGTGACCGAATTCGATGCAAAAATCTATAGCGCAATTGCGCCTCCATGTAGGCATCTAAATTTTCCATTGTCACCGCCATATCTGCGCCGCCAGGGATCAATTCAACTGAAACAAGTTTTCCTGCCGTATGTTCTGTCACTGTGAAGTCGAGACAAAGCGCAGACATGTCATCCGTGTCTTTCAATTTTTGCAGAGAATCATAAAACTGTGTATCCAGATCTCTCAGATCTTGCAATGTTAGGGGCCATCCCAATAAATATTTGTACAGGAATGGTACCAAATGGGCTGTAACAACTTGCTGGTCAAAGAGCGCACGTCCTAATACACGGCCGGTGAAACGAAAGAACATCAAATGATCGCCAGCACAAGCAGTAGCTGCACGTATAACAAAAAAGAAATAATTTAAACAGTTCGGTCGTTAGCTGCTTTTATGAAAGATTGGGTTGTGCATGACAGACAAAAGAAAAAGATTTATAAAGAGACGTACCAGAATCGGGGTTAATACTGACATACGTTTGATTCGTGCCAGCCTTCCACAAACCTAGGGCTGGACGCATAATGTCTTCGGTGATGAGTTGAAACCATTCCCTCGTGACGCCACCGGAGTCAATGCCCATTTCTCCAATGAACTCAAATCGCCAAGGCTGGCGCATTTGCTGTGGAGAAAGGCTCATGACAGATCGCAAACTATCCTCAAGTAAGTTTTCACGTCGAACCACAAGCTTAATGTTGCCATGGTCCCAACTCCCAACAAGCTCATTGCAGATGCCACGAAACCAATTCGATTTCATATTCAAGGACTTGGCTTGGACACCAGCAATATCTTGTGGTGAATATGTTGTTGTGGAGAAATAGAGTTTTTCTCTGATGATATTTTGTTCTTTCTTGTTCACTTGAATCTGTGCGACGGTGATAGCGTCTTCGGGTGCCACCAAGTCAATGTTTCCAGCAGGAAGTCGACGATCCTTTCCGGCCATAATGGACAGAGATGGGCACCAGGCGCTTCTGGTGTAAGTTTCGTTGACATTCAATGCAGGTACAGGCACCCATTGAAATGCATTTCCATCTTCAGATAAGACTCGCATCCAACCGTGCGAAATGGACTCATCATACTTCAACATGATAGTTTTCTCATTCGTGTCACTTTCATCTTCAATAAATGTGTCTCGTGTCATTTTACGAGCTTTCCCGGCAACAAACGGATGCGCATCCTCTGGTGTATTTCTTGTCACAGGGAAAAATCGAATTTTTCTGTTCCTAGGAAAACTAGCAGGACATGTTACCTCATACCGGACCTCATCTACGACAGCCAAAAATGTCATTCCTTCTTGAACGTGCTTGGGGATCTTAACCTTGACGCCCCATGGCTTTTCCGTAGCTAGACAAGTCATTGTTTTTGTTATTGCTGCTGTGGAATCTTGAGTGCCCCTGGTGTCAACTTGAGTAATGCACCTGTTTCGTATAGTCTTGTTATCCTTGGACTTTGTCAGTTCCGCCATTTTCAACATGGTTTGACGAGTCACTGGCTCTCCGGGAACCATGATGTGAACACAATTGATGCCTGGAATCAAGTTGGTAGGACAATGGCCCAAGAGTTCGTGGCCTTCAATCCTGACGACAAAGTCAGACCCCGGCGTGGCATCCAAGGGTATTTGCACTCGCTTCAATTGGGGAGGACGGCGAGTCCTGGTGACTTGATAGGCACCTGCTTTGGGGGTTTGTCGACCATACAAATTATTATTTCTATCATCGGATAGCGATAAACTGCAAGCTCGATACAATGACATGCGTCGATGGCGACGCCGAACGCCAAACAATGCCGATATTCTTCGCCGCATAGAGGGAGCTGCAACATCTTCCTGCCACTGAGACGTATTATCAGGCACCGAGAAAGAAAGAACGTTCCGGGCAAATCTCACAGCTTCCATCTTATTGAAAATGCTTGCACTTCTAGACAATTTAAATGAACACCCCTCAGCTAAAGAATCCCCCCGCAGGAAGCAAGCAATAAATTTGGTGGTGTGTACGCTAGTTGACGTTGCTGCCGAGACAAGCGAAGGAAGAAAAACGTGGTACCAGGTACTTGAGTAATTCTTGCCTCCGACGTGGATGCGTAAATAAACGTCATCGATGCCGATGTAACGTCGGTTGATAAACTTGCTTCAAAGAAGGATTTATCAATCATCATGGAAATGCAAGGTTTTTTGTTGTTGTTGAATATTGAAAAGACACTCTACTCTGCGTGAGAAGCTCCGAAGTACTGTACCACGTACACTCAAAAAGATTCGATTGTTCCAAGCAAACGCTACTACTAGCTAGTACGTGATACTAGTACCGTACTAGTCTAGTACTACTACTAGTACACAAAACATACTGTACGGTACCACTGGTAGTAGCAAAACTACTCACTGTCAACATAATTTTTGTGAAAAAGCAATGACACAATTTTTCATACCTAGGTAAAATTAAATTATATCATAATTCCATGTTCACACAGTACTCCATTAATTAACTGGAATTAGAGTAGCTCATATTTAATTAATTTCATCAAAAATCCTTTAATTTTCCTA
>Ga0210036_1000989_pt1 | contig 32564 bp, 20 predicted proteins | sample CryGeymeta201515_FD_185469 | JGI IMG/M metagenome (GOLD analysis project Ga0210036, IMG submission 185469) | Groundwater microbial communities from Crystal Geyser aquifers in Utah, USA - Crystal Geyser metaG 2015-15 (SPAdes) (version 2) | ecosystem: Environmental > Aquatic > Deep subsurface >...
TGGTCGTTTAATCTCAGATATCCAACTTCACCTCACTCATTTTGTTTTGAAAAGGCCACAACCCAACACGACATTTGAAGAAAGCGAAGAAGCCATGTTGGATCTTTATTGCACTCGTGCTGGAGTTACAGACGGTATGAACATTGTCGATTTGGGTTGCGGATGGGGAAGTCTTACATTGCATCTGGCCAAAAAATATCCCAATGCCAAAATCACCAGCATTAGCAATTCTGCCAGTCAAAAGGATTATATTACGAAAGTCGCCAAGCAACGTGGTCTCAATACAGCCAACATCAATGTCATTACGTGCGACGTTGCTAATGATCAGGGAGCGTTGAAAGCTGTCAAGGGCAATGATTTGGTCATGACGGTGGAAATGTTTGAGCACATGAAAAACTACAATGTACTGTTGCAAAAGATTCACGGATTTCTCAAACCAAAGGGAAAACTATTTGTCCACATTTTTTCGCACAAAAATTTTGTTTATCATTTTGAGGATGGATGGATGTCACAGAATTTCTTTACCGGTGGAACCATGCCCAGTGATGACCTGTTGCTCTACTTTGCCCAGGACTTTCACGTGCAGAATCATTGGCGTGTCAATGGAACCAACTACGAACGCACCTCGAATGGATGGTTGGAAATCATGGACAAGAATTGGAAGAATGGTCAACTCAGACCTGTGTTGCGAGAGGCATACGGGGAAGGAAAAGAGCGAGAATGGTACTGTAACTGGAGACTGTTCTTTATGGCTTGTGCCGAGCTTTTCGGCCTCGACGGTGGTAACGAATGGATTGTCAGTCATTACTTGTTTGAAAAAAGATAGATTTATGGATGTGAATTGCAATTCATTCCGCTAATCTCAGATTGTCTGTCTACAAAAATAACTAATTCAAGAATTTCAATAATGCGAGTAGGATGTTGTAAACATTTTCGGTGCAGTATTTTTTACAGTCTTATAGTGTACTTGGCATCGCCTAGAGAAGAAAATTGATCAGGCTAGAACTCTGCAGTGCTTCTATTATCGTCCTGAAATTTTCAGTTTGTCACTCACCTCTCACCTTCTTGCTGCATGGCACATCAACACCCAAGCTGCATGGCACATCAACACCCAAGCATGAACGACTGGGCCGGTGAAATGCGATTCAAACAGAAGAAACTAAAGTGGAGAAGTTCAAGGCGGAGATTCTTGCTTGTACCCGAGTATCTATCTTGTAACCGTGTCGATTAGTGTCCACGCGTCGTCATTAGGGATCGAGTTATCGATCTAATTCGTGCCTAGTCCCTTTTTGTCGGACATCCGTTGGAAAATCATAAAAAGCAATTATGGTTTGTCTTGTTGTGATCTTGTTCGACTCAATAGCGGTACAGGAGTTGTTCCGTGGTTAGACCTAAAAAATGCTTGCTCGAGTCCAATCCTACACATAAAGTCTTGACGCACAAAAATTCAAAGGATCGAACTACTACTACGGTACAATATTGGAAGTAGCACTAAAACTAAACAACATGATGAAAGACTCGAGCAGAACATTTTTGACGTTCGGTGCAGGTTTTTGTCTAGGGGCACACTTTGGGGCCTACTTTTTGACAGCATGCGTTGTCGTTGGAATGGTATTAATCCTGGTGTCCGAAGTTGCAGACAACAGAAAATAATGGTACTTCAAGAAATTACGCACTAGAACTGTGTGACGTACTGGCTATAGTCGACGTGCACCTCTTGCTCTGTACAAATAAAAAGTATAAATGTACATTTAAAATACCATGCAGCCCTTGTCTTCTATTATTTGAGCTAGCCAGTGAAGCCAATGCTTTTCAGAATGGGCTGGGATACCCGAAAATCCTAATGATTCCCCTCGTATTCAATTACTTTCGCCAATGGGACCAAATGAAATTTGACCGAGCATTCCCCAAAATCTTCCAAATCGATTTTTACGCCAATATCAGGATTGATCTCTTTCATTTTGGCTTTAATGTTCCAGGAAGGTAAGGGATAACGAAACATGAAGTTATCAAATGTTGATTGGTGTATCTGGCCATTCAAGGGAGATAGTGGTGCTTGATGCATGCCATCGCCTGCAGTTGCGTCGATCACAAATTCCACGTGTTCAAGACCTCTCTTATAGGGACTTCCCTTTTTCGGTGATGGTATTTCAATGACATGAATGGTCCTATTTAATTCTGGTGTTGCTTGTGCACATGGAACGTATATTCCCTCGACGAGGTAAATTGTGGTAATGGGTCTACCTCCAATGTTTGATTCAGTCAGCAACTGACAAATGTTGACATCTTCTTTTAATTGTCCAACCAATTCTGAGTATTCATCCCATGTTTCTGTTCTCCAGCAGACATGATCTGCTTGGCAACGCGAAACATCTAAATTGTATTTTTGTAGGAGGGTCTGTTCCATTGCTTGAACGAATGGTGGAACTTGCAGGCGCAATGTCGATAAAAAGCTGGTTACACAGTTCGTTGTTGTAGATGGTGTCATGGTTCACTGTTTGTAAGGAGTGAGGATAAATGGGGATTTTGCAGCCTGCCTTTGAGCTTCTTGTCGGTTACTTGGGGTTGTAGGAAGACTACTACAGTGAGTACTGTACTAGATTGGAATAGTTGGATACTGTAGGTCTACGGTCTACGGTCTACGGTCTACGGTCTACGGTAGTTGGTGATTGTATTGTGTATTGTATTGCACCTTGTGCGCATTGCTGAGAGACACTCATTCGTGGATATAGCTTGAAATAATCACTCTGCTTGCTGTCGACACAACTTGACTTCCCATGCCTTGCTATTGTGTCGATCCTGCCAGCAGTCTACAGAAACTTTTGCTAATAGCTACTCGAGTAGAAAGAGAGGATGTTCTCTCGCCGTTTTATTAGTTGTTGTGCTCTTTATTAGCACGCTTAGCACTGTTTTCAAAGGTTCCTAGCATCATGACGACACCCATTCGTTCGTATGGTGCTACTGGTAGTATTTTAGTCTGTCATCCAACCATTACCTGGTACTACCAGTCATTGCGTAATACCAAGTACTAGGGTCTAGCTAGTGTGAAGAAATTAATTAGGTATGGTCTTTCTTATGGTCTTAGTAGAATCAGCCTGAGGTACCCGGTAGGTTTCACTGTAGAAATCATTTCTGACGCGCATCATCTCCAAAACTCATTATTAGTGTCTAAATCGATCGACAATGATGGAAGCTATATTTTGTATATGAAGTTAACAACGATTGCCACTATACTTGACGGTCCATCAACACATTACTATTAGTGGGGTCTGAGGCTGCTTTCCTCCAGATCTGACCTTCCGTTTACTGGTATTAACTAGTATAAACTTATAACAAATAATTCCACGGTGATGTTCCACCATCATCATCAACAAGCTCCCATATGCGTCTCCATGAAGACATCGTTAACAACCAACCACTCCACTAGTTCCTCCTTTTGCATTTTAGCAATACCTACAGGCTTTGCCTCGTGGTAGTACTTGATGAGATCCAAGAGTTGCTTCCTATTCATAGCCGTGAAATGGTCTTTCAGAGCCGCTTCAAAGGACACTGAACCTGCCACTGCCAACTCAACTCTTCCTTCCATTAGCGCATTCATTTCTGGAAGCCTTGCTGCTTTGACATCCTCAAATTCCTTTGCTGCTCTCTTCTTCTTTGTTTCCTTCTCCTTTGCTTTCGTTACTGCCTCTGCTCTCTTCTTTGTCTTCTCTTGTTCCATGTCAGCACTGATTTCGGCAACAGAGGCAATGAGTTGGTTATGCTCAATCATTGCTTTCATTCTTTTTGGATCATTCAGGCACCTGGAGTAGCTAGATATGTTTCCTTCAATGATTTCTAAGCGACGTTGTGCCATCTTCTGTTTGGCTCCTTTGCCTTTGACGTCGTAGGTAATGAAGCCCTGAAGGACATTCTTGAACGTTGGGTTCAACAACGTTGATTGTGCTGCTGTCATTTCCACATCCAAATACAATGATGGAGTCACATTCTTACTTACATTCCAGGCACTTTGCGCAGCATGATTGCACATGTGTTCATACAGTTTCTTTCCTGCCAAGAAGCTGTTGAAGACGTCTCCTCATCGACAAGTTGTTGGTGTTGTTGCCATCAGCATTATCTCCTGCTCCCTCTTGGACTTCCGGAAAGCATCAACAAGTTCTGTAGGTTTGAAACTGAAGTAAGATTCTATAGTGCGCCGGCCGCTGTCACCATGGTATCCTTGTTGTTCTTGATGTTTGTTCATCTCCTCTTTCTCGCAGGCAAGCCTAAGATGTTCATCATGCATAGCTTTTGTTGTTGTGATGACACGGTCGTCTTTCTTGGCAGCATAATAGCAAGCTCGTGCCTTTGCAATATCTTCAAGAGGTAGGAACTTCACTAGACCTTGGATATTATCTTTATTCCATGGCGATTCATTTGCCTCATGATGTTTCCGAAGCATGGTATCAATGTGTTGGATTAGATCCTCTCGTTGGTCTGGTTTCATGCGCTTCCAGAAAGCTGGCATAGCGTCATAAAGATAAGTTTCATCTCCATAGAACTGCTTTCCAGATGCCATTACTCCATCTGCTTCCAACTTCTTTATCCAATCCACAAATGGCATCCGGAACTTGGGGTGCAGGTTCACTTTAATGAACGAGTTGATCCATGTATTCTTCTTGATCTTAACTTGTGCATCGGCAGCTATCTTGATAAGATGCCACTGAGATAATTGCGTCCCGAGTCCTTTCCGGAGACTCAGCATGTTGTCATTCATACGTCGCTTATCTTCTTTGGCTGTGTGTTGATCATAGGCTTGATTCAGCTGCGATGTGTCACCTTCCTCTTTGAGAATCAATATTCGATGTTGCAAAAAGAGTCGGTTGGCTCCATTGACGTTAACATGAGAACCAAAGCCATCAAGAGAGAAAGAGCACCACCACTTTGGATGGTCCTTAATGACAGGCATTGCTCGAATACCTTCAGCAATATGTGGAACACATTCAAACCAAGCCTCATCAGTCATGTAAGCATTTGGTGTCATACAAACGTATGATCCGGGAGGCATTGTCTTATCCATGGCTATATTTCTTTTGCTCAAGCAAGTGCGATCGTTTGTCTTCCCCTTTGCCAAGAATACAAAGGGACCTTGATCCCCTGCAGCATTGCCAATACGGACACTGGTAATTGAAGTCCGGCAATCATCACGATTGGCCTCTGTCTTCTTTTTTGAACTAGAAGCAATGACTTTCACACTGCCATCTGCATTGGCTTGGAAACATGTCTCATCCATGTTGCCAAAGAAGTGCTCGGCAATATCTTCATAATCAACTCCATATCCATCCGGCGTGTTTAACTTTTTGAGCTGTTGAAAGACATCGTCAACTGTGGTGTGCCAACGAAGCTGTTGTGGCAGTGTGATTGCAGAGCGCTTAGTGGTGGTTGCCTGAGCACTGGTGACTCTTCCCCCCCGCTTCAGCCCCGTCAGCTTCCCTTCTCGCACAAGGTAATCATAATGGTTCTCACATTTTTTGTAATCACCGGTCTGCGCCAATTCCATGATGAGTTTCAACACTTCCACTCTACTCATTCCATTATTCAATTCATCACGATGGATTATGGTATCCTCAAGGAAGCGCAGTTGGCTGGGGTTGAGTAAAGCTTGAGCAGTTGTTGCGCGCCCATTCCAAAACATATCATAGGTAACTTCATTGATTGAAATGCCATGCTCCTCTGCGACTTTGGTAAAGCGGATTACATTATCCTTGATTGTATTGGTTGGAATGGGATGAAACACCAATTCATCCACCAAACAGTAGTCAACAACGGCCTTCTTCAGTAGTTGCCATCTGTCCGGATCACGGTAGTTGACCCTAGTGACTCTTTTCTTCTTGTTGGTCGTGATAGACTTTCTTGTCTTGTCCTCATCATTAACAACCTCCTTTCTTTTTTTGGCTCCAACTGGAGCAGTGGCAACAGGACTGATAGACACTTTGGGTGGACGCCCCCTAGGAACGAGTGTGAAGAAAGCCCGAATATTACCAGCCTTCCTTCCGGCAAGGATTTGATGCCTTGTAACAAAGGGGTTTGCCTGTGATGACTGGCTCATGGTCGTAATAATGATACTCTACTATCATTGTGTCTACTAGACTATCAAGTAGTAGTCTAGCAGTCTAATCCACTAGTCTACTACTAGCTAGTAGTCTAGCTAGCAGAGGATCATCATGTATTTGTGAGAAAGACATGGCATGACGGCTCCCTTGTTTAAGTATGCTTTTTATTGGCTTAATAGACAGATCGTGAGCAGAGCTTTCTTCTGATATATCTAAATAATATTTTTATTGAATATTCATGGAGTAATAAAATATTAAAGTTTTTCTAGTATTAACAAGGGAAAAAAGACAGAATTGGCAACCGTTAGGAGTTAGGCGCCGGCGCGAGTCAGGCTGATTCTAGTAGTACAGTAGTACCAAAATGTACGACTTTCCACACGAGCGAACGATAAAATAAATAATACTCGAGTAGACTCTAGCTAGTCGAGTAGTCTAGCTAGCAAAGTACCAGTAGTACTTAGTGCTAGTCTACTCTACTAGTAGGAGTACGAGTAGGTATCATGGTGGCCTGAAAATCTCATTAATACCAGGTACTGTACCAGGTACTGTTGCTTGACTTGTGACCCTCCTTCCTCCTTCCATCAATCGAAAGACAACACCATCTGTGAGAATACTGCATGGTTAGGCTAGTTCATTGTTTGCATAATACAGCAACAAACAGATTTCATACAACTGACACAGATTGAACATTGAACCATGTCGTCCAAAAACATTGCTGGGGATTTTTCCAACAACCCTGATGATTTTGTATTGCCATCTCAGTTTCGAATACCAGAGAGTGCCATCGACGGGTCAGTTCCGACGGTTACGGCAGTTCCTCTGAATTCGGGCAGTCGAAGTGCTACAGCGAGGACCAGTGAAGAGATACAGTACGACAGGGCTCGAGCACTGATTCTGGCAGTCATTCTTGTTGCTCTCCTTGTGCTTCTTATCTGGGGCATTGTCAGCTTTGCCTCATAATTTCTGCGAAGGCAGCACTGTAGAAGTGTCGTCAGGATGTTGACAGAGCTGGCGGTATGGATGGATTGGCTTTTGTGGGCTGCACCTTCAATCAACAGACCGACTGTTACCTTCACAAGACTCAGTTGATGAAAGATGGAAATGTCGAAAGATAGAGGAGGGACTCTAATTGGCGTTTGGCTCTTTTATTAATAGTCTACTCCTGGAAAATGAACAAGCCTATATCAGGATACCACGAGAAGCAACGATTGTTTTGAAAGGATTTTCAGGCATTGGTACATGAAACATTTGAGGAAAGAATGGATGCCAGCAGCTTAAATGTGCGCAGATGCTACAGGTGCTGCTTAGTACTTCGAGGTTGGACGGATGACGGATACCATGCTGTTGAAGCGAGGCTACTCTAAAGCAAAACCTGAGGTAGAAATAACGCTCGCATCTCCGTTCCTAACTTGTCAGAAATGACCTCACTTGCGAGCAAAAGATTATCCTAAATATATATACATATATATGTGATATAATCTGCATGTTTCATAATCTGGTGCACTGTCTATTTCTCAAGAAAACTTATCACCCGCTACCCAAAATCAAAGTAACACTATCGAGGAAATCTGACACAACCTTCACTGTCGTCAGTAGATTTTTTAATAATGCGTACCCGTACATCGCACTGCCTTTACCGTCGACAGAAAACGCGTACTAGTAGACGCCTTCATAGATGAGGATTCCACACCTCTGTGTTCATGAAAGGCCGTATATCCAGCACGCGCTTGCCTTTGACAAGAAAATCAACATGGCATCAATTATCCTTGCCAAGTTCGTCGTTATATAGCATGTCATTGCCTGGCGAGAAAATTCCACGGAATAAACAACGACAACAGCGTTCTATTTCGCGTTTGCCATACTTTTATAACTCAGATTCAGACGGTGTGTATCTTACTCCCGCTATTCGTGACGTAAAAGTAATTTAGCATAGTCAAGATTGGTCGTCACGTTACAACTTCGATTTCATATACAAACTCTCCCATTGCACCTCAATACGAGCATAGTCCAACAGTAGGGGAGAAATTTATCTGATTGTTGGCTATGAAACGATTCACCACAACATCGGTGTGATGATGACCCCTACTCCAAGCAAATGATCATGTATTATCACCAAACGCGGGATGTGGCCATCCATGTGTGCATCTTCGTGTACCTCTAAATAATGGCCTCCTTGGAGCTAACTGCGGGACTACTAGACAAAGCGACAACCTTGGTCGTAGCCTTGGACGTAGCCTTGGACGTAGCCTTGGAAGTAACCTTTGGCGAGCTCAAAAACTGATCAATTACATTCTTGGCAATTTCTGTCTTGGCCTTCTTTTCCTCCTTGGCCCATTCGGACTGTGTGTCCATAATTGCAGCATTCATCTTGACCTTTCGCTCCTGCATTTCGTAAATGGCGGAATCGACCGTATCCCTGGCAATCATTTTGATGATTGTGACTGGCTTCTTTTGCCCAATACGATGGCATCGGTCCTCAGCCTGCAGGTCCGAGAAGGGATTCATGTCAATGTCATGCATGATGCAGATGTCCGCCGAAGTGAGATTGATTCCCATACCGCACGCCTTCGTCGATAAGAGAAAGATTGGCATATCTTTGTTTTTGTTAAAGGCATCGATACGTTCTTGCCGCTCTGCAACTGGAGTCTGCCCGTCCATTCTATTGAAATGAATACCCATGCTGTCCAGCATCACCCCCAACAAATCCAGACAGCTTGTCCACACAGAAAAAATTAGGGTACGATGTCCTTTCGCTATGAGTTCGGGGAGCAAGCTACGCAGTCGCACCATTTTGGCCGATTGAAACAAATCATTCTCGTTCAGAATGTACCGCTGCAGCTCCGTTCGGTTTTTGTTTTCCTCCAAGAGTTCGTGGGCAGTCAAATGAATTTCAAAATCATTGTACGATTCCAATTCACTGCTTACTCGTTCCTTGGACGAGGCATCACCACGAAATGCACCACTGGCAAAGAAATGTTTTGCCAAATGGTCCTTTTCAGCAGGAGTAGTGTACCGCGTCCGAAGCAGGAGCGGGTGATGTGCCGCTTTACGGAGAGCCGTAAATAAATGCTCTGTAGCACTTTTCACCTTGTTGCGCTTGGCTTTGACGTGTTCAGCAATAATCGAATCGTAGTGTCGACGTTGCTCTTCACCGAGGTCCACAAATTCGATCTGGTACTTCTTTTCTGGTAAGATTTGCGATAAGACATCAATTTTTCTTCGGCGCAAAACAAAGGGGGCAAATAGTGCCTTGAGCTTTCGGTAGGCAAACTCGTGGGAATCATCACGAGTATTGACTGATTTCTCCTCGAGTTGGACAAAGTGCTGTAACATGCCTTCGCCACCATCGTTTTCGCCGTCGCCAAACATACTGCTTTTCTCTTTGAAGAGCGGCATGAGGAAACACAACAATGCCATTAATTCCTTGGGAGTATTTTGAACAGGTGTTCCAGTAAGTAACAGACGGTGTCGCGTCTTGAAGCGATCAAGATTCTTGTATCGCAATCCTTTTGCATTCTTCAACAGATGACCCTCGTCAACGACCATGTAATCGAAATCGAACTTTCTCAAAAAGTCGCGGTCCACCGATGTTTCCTTCTGGAAATAAGTAATCGAGGTCAGAATGACATCGATCATGGAAGTATCCGGGCGCCGATTCTTCGGCTGATACCTTTTCAAATAGTTTTTCAACTCTTCGCGTTCTTCTTGCGTGCCATGGTACTTGACGACATGCAAATTCGGAGCAAAGGTTTCAAATTCACGTTCCCAGTTGGAAACGACGGACGCGGGGACGACTACAAGGTGCGGCAACCTCGTACTGGGGGAAGTTTCCTCGTCATTACGGCGCATGGATACATTGGCATATTTGTTGGTTGAGAGTTTCTTGTCTACGGGTTTGGGTGAGTCGCCATCGAGTACCTCGACATCGTCACCACTTTCGTCGCCATCATCGCTGTCCATGTCGTTGCTTTTCTTTGTGGGTTGCTGGCTGTCACCTGCTTCTTCAATGTCACCCTTACTGCGGCTGTATTTCAACCAGGCCATGAAGGCAATTGTCTGACACGTTTTCCCGAGTCCTAATGTTTGCAACATATGAAAGGAGAACTAGGTTTGAGTGAATTCTTTTGGACAGACAAAATAGAAGCTATTCTGCAGCATTTCTGCAAGGACACAAACACACGCAAATTAAACGCAAAAAAAAAACTAACCCATTTCATCTGCCAGTACTCCATTGACATTGGTTGGTTTCTTTTTCGAAGAGACTTTGCACGTCATGGAATGCAGCAAGGCCAACCAGTTTACCCCCACGAGCTGATAATCGCTCAGTGTAATTTCTTCTGGCAAAATTTTGTTCATCACTTCCATGGAAATATATGAATGGTTCTGGTTACCGTTATTGGCAGTCTTTGCTAGAGTGGCCAAGGACACGGCCCCATCAACAATGACTCCTTTTGGCACAGTTACGTTTCCGTTCTCGTCGACAGCACCTCCATCACCCGACGCCCAAGTGGTCATGATACTCAACACACTCGTTCTCAAATCATTGGCCGTGGCCAAGACATTGCTAGCTTCTCGAGCAGCTGGATCTTCATAGGCATCTTCTTCGTCGCCCACTTCATCGTCGGATGATTCATCGGAATCATCCAATTCCACCACTTCTTGTTCGGACTCTGGTTCTTTCACTTCAGGACCCACTTCCTCGTCGCTGTCTAGCAAGAAATTGTTTGTTGACGAGGAGCTTGTTTCTATCTTGGAGCGTTTTCTGTTCTTATTGTTACTGTAGACGGATGACTTTCCCAATTTTTTTCGCCGTTTCCGTTCGTCTTTGCGACTAGCCTTGAGCGCCAATTGTAGATCCTCGTCATTAAAACCGCCGTCATCACTCGAGGCAAATGGATCGTCACTCTCGTCGCCATCACCATCATCGTCAACCTTATGGATCCGACGACGCTTGCCTCCACCAGCAGGAGCGGGAGGAGGTTTGGCTTTAGATTTGACGGGTGTCATATCGTCGTCGTCGGAAGAGAAAAGGCTTTTGATAGAGTTTGGCTTTTTGTTGTTGTTTTGAAAATGTTTGGATGTGCCAGTGGGTGCTTTGGAGTTAGATTTGTCCATTTCACAATCAACATTGCTGCCAGTATTTTTAGCAGTTTTAGCAGTAGCAGAACCATTGGTACCATTGTTCATATATTTTTCCACGTCATCGCTATCGCTTTCGTCTTCGGATGAGGAGGAAGTGGGGGATCGGCTCACCGCCTTGAGTTCCAGTCTGGGTGCTTGACGAGTAGCCAATCCCTTTTGACGTTTGCCACCGTGTAACAACGACATCGGTTTGACTTTTACATTCTTGGGAGCTTTCTTTTGCAAAAATGTCTTACCATAACTCTCGCCACTTCCTCCCGAAACATCATCAATATCATTATCATTATCATCATCGTGGAGTGAAAAATCGTCCTCTTCCTCCTCTTCTTCTTCATCTCCAATTGAAAACACCTCTTCTTCTTCTTCTTCCTCCTCATCCGCCGAAAATTCTGATTCTTCTTCGTCTTCCGAAGAGTCCAAGACTTGTTTTCGTTGTGGTTTCGATTTCCTCTTGGCTGCTGCTGTCTTTTGTTTCACCGCCGGCTTTTCTCCTGGCTGCTGCTTCTTCTTGCGTCGGTCGTTCAAGGCTTTTTGTTTGGAAAGTTCAATTTCCTTATCATCTCGTCCTACTCTTTTGATAGTCATCCACTCTTTACCGTTAGAGCTCATAGTTACTGTTGTTGATAATTATTATTTTTTGATTATGCTATCGTGTGTGTTTTCAAAATAATAATACTTTTTTCGTCAACAGGTTGGTGCATTTCTTTAATGAACTCTTTCCGTTCAAAAAATAATAATAATCGTGGCTGGTGTGAACTGATAATGCAAAGCTGCACTCTTCATCACTATTAAGTACCACTCCGAGTTGTAGGTCTAGCTAGCTACCACTCCCTAGTAGTAGTCTAGTAGTAGTACTCTACTAGCTACCTTTTGCTTGCTTAGTAGACCCTAGCTAGTACGTTTATTTACAGTAGCTAGTACCATAGTCTAGCTAGCTAGTAGTACGTGGTAGTCTAGTACTAGTCTAATATTTGCGTCATTGCCCCTACTGCTGATTCTTTGCCCGGGTGGTGAATAAGGACTCTTTCTTTTCTTGTTGTCCCGGCCGGCCGACTTGACCTGTGGTTTTATTCGTTCGAATAAAATAAAAAGTTATAAAAAAGTAATACGATAATAATAATAAACGAACTGCCCTTTTCAATCAATCAAACCCATCTTCGTAGTCACAGTCACCCACCCACCGTCTACGTGTAGTTGCAGAGAGATGCGCCTGGATAGCTGCATCATCGCCACCACAACCACAATGATTGTCCTGTTCTTCCGTAATGCTACAGGATTTTCCAGTCGTCGTTACGCAGCTATTCGTACTACTACTACTACTACTACTACTCTCTCTACTACTAAAAGAAGGAACAGAAGAGGGGTTTGTTGTTTTGCTGAGCCTAACATTCCTCCTCAAGCCGTTCAGCAACTACTACGAGGGACTCTCAGCAGAGCTAAACGAACATTATCCGAAAAGGATGGAGCATTTGCAAATGACGACAATAATGACATTGACAACGGGTCTTCGCAATTATTAGATCTGTTCGGAGGTACCAGTGTGTCCGTGCCATCTCCCTCCCAAAGATCCGACGCTGCCAAGGAACTATTAGCAGGTATAACCAGTCAAGCGAAACGCACATTGTCTACCAGGAGCGAGCTTTATGATGCCGAGGTTGGTAGTAATCAGACTGTTTCAACGCCATCTTTTCAAACATTTCAAAAATCGGATACTGCCAAGGAGCCATTATCTGGCATAACCAATCAAGCGAAACGAAAATTGTCTACCAAGACAGAAATTTTCGATGCAGTGATCGACCAGACTTCCTCAACCACCACCACCATCAGCAACAAGAGCAATCAGGAACCCGCAACAACACCAAACGACATAATAATTACACCAACAGATTTGCGTTACAATCAGAATCCAGCACTTAGCTTGACGTCTTTGGCGCAGTGGCTTTGGGCATCGGTATTGAGACCCCACAAAGATACGGCAATTGATGCTACGTGTGGAAATGGACACGATTCAGCAGGAATTGCTCGTATTTTGATGGGAAACGAAAATCTGTATCTAGATCACAAGGCCGAATTGATCTGCATTGACATTCAACCCGAGGCTTGTCAGGTCACTCGAGAAAAATTGGCAAACATCTTGTATCCTTCAACGATGAAGAAGCACGTTCAAATTCTGACGCAGTCACATGCATCTCTTCCGGTCCCGAGCAATCCATCGTCGGTGGGATTGGTCGTTTATAATTTGGGATACCTGCCCAACAGTAATGATAAGGCACTTCAAACTCGCGTTGACTCCACGCTGTCCTCCATTGCCGACGCCTTACTATTGGTACGGATCGGTGGTATGGTAAGTGTCATGACCTATCCGGGATCCAATGCAGAGGAAGATTTCGCGGTACGATCACTTTTTGAGGCGGTAGTCAACATGACCAACAAACAGGGACCCAAATGGTACGAATTTGTGGATCAGCTAGATTGCAACAGCGCACAAGTGAGGGAACTATTGACCAAGGAATTGCGACGCATATCATCAGCAAACGAATGTGGGGATCAGCAGCCAAGAACATTTCGTATTTCCGAGCATAAGAAAATTGGGCTCGCCCAAGCTCCAATATTGTTAACGGCCACTCGCATAAAATAGCGAAAGAATATGACACGTAGACACAGACAAAACGTTGTGCTTTTTTTATATAAAGTTATGAAAACAACGACTCCGAAAAAAAACAGGTTATTATCCAATCCGTATTCTCTAATCGATGTAAAAGAGTGGCATGAACAGAGCCAAAAAGAAGATGATCACAAGGATGATAAAGCACATCAGACATCGTGTTCGCGGTCCGCTAGCCAGCAATTGACTGTTTGCGGAAGCGCCAAAGCCATTGCCGGTACCATCGGCTCGGTATTTGTAGGGAAGATCAAGTACGGTGCCACTGTGGCAGCAATCCATCAGTGCAACAAGTGTCGAACCTTCAGGCATGGCGCACACTAGATTGTCATAAAGGTCGTCGTCGCCGATCTGCCCGGCACTGGCATAATCCACAGGAACAAGAGTTTCGTCATAGCCATCTTCCTCTTCGCCCCAGTCGTCGTCTCGAACTCTGCCTCCATGGCCTACGAAGAAGAAAGACGAAAGGTAAGCATTCATTCAAGAACAAGACACCAACAAAAGCACACGTTTGTAAAAAAGTACACATAGGGACATACCAGAATAGTGACAAAAGAGAGCATCACCACTTTCACTGATAGCTACCGCCTCGGCGTAGGCAGCCAAAATGTTGGCACGAGTAGGTTCTGTGTGTTTTCCATCGTCCATAAGCACTACCACGTTGCCTTCTTCAATACCATATGTTTTTGTAACGTAATCCTTCATATTGAGGCAATCGTTATGGCAACCGCTCAGCTGTCCTGTCTGGCCTACGTAATTGATACCAATCAAGATGGCACGCTTAGTACCAGTACAAGCGGGAGGAATCAAATCAAACTTCTGGGTGACATCCATCTTTCGAGAGGAAGTTAACTGAGGAATTTGAGAATACTTTCCACTCTTTAAAATGGTTCTCATTTTCTTCAGAACTTGAACGAAGGTCAAGCTGGAATTGCTGCTTTGCCCATAAAGAACTATGCGTTCAGAATCGAAATGAATTACAAAGTATGAGCGGAAAATTACGAGCACAGGAATGAAAACAATATGGTACTCCACATCCTACTCTAGTCCACATACCTTTCAAAAGGGCACTGGTACAAGCTCCACCAGCACGTCCGTTGGGGTCGGGCAACGAGAACGACGAGACATTGCTGACATCGGCGGATGTCTGGCTGTCCTCACATCCGCTAATCATGAAAACCATGGCCTTGACATTGGAATCTTCCAATTCAGTGCTGACTTCGTCACTGAGATGAGTAGCAGTATCCGCTTTGCGGTCCTTTTGGTCATTTTTAATGTATCCTACTGGGACCTGGCCTTCTTCCATCAAATATTCCTGAGTGACTCCGTCTTTGTCTGGCTTATTCTTCTTTTTCTTTTCTTTCCTGGCCTTTTTCTCTGCCTCCGCTTGTGCCATAGCTAAAGCGTATCGCGCTTTTTCGTCCTCTATACCCCTTCGAATGTCATTACGAAAGTCTTCTAGCCCGCTGGGTGTGTGGCGGTATCCGATAGGTTTTGGCTCTGTAATTTCATTGGCGTCGCCATCCTCTCCATTTTCCAGTTCCTTCGTTCCAGGGGCGAAACATAATTGATCCATATCCAAATCTGGCACAAAGGTCATGCCACATGCATCGAGGAACTCAACACCAGGTCGTTCTTTTTGGGATGACATTGTATTGTTGTTGTTGCTGCTGTTGTTGTTGTTGTTCAAGTTTCAAATTTGTGATTGCAAGAGTCAATCTAAATTCGTGTGTACCACTACCACTACTACTGAAGATTGTGAGTCGATCTACTTTCCCGTTTCAAAAACACTTCCTTGAAAATCTAACTAGAACTTTTCCGTAGCTATTGATGCGTTGTGTACGAGGTTTAAAAGCGGGATAGAGTACACCTCAAGTGAAGTTGGGTGGAGTTGGAAGTTGGAAGGAGCACTCTGTTAGCAACAAACAAGATCTGGCGATGAGTTCTTTTGGTATTTAGACAAGAATAACAAGAATGAACGTCGTTGGAAACGATGAGCATCCACAGGTATTCTTCCTACAGAAGAACTTCAGACACAAAGGCGCACATGAATTCCAGATAGCCGCTGCGGTTCATTTCAAATCAGGCCACAGACAGACAGCAGCAAAGGTACCTGGTAGGCATTTTTGGTTTTTAAAACGAAAACTGCTGAACACACCATCATCCTCTTGTTGGCATCGGCAACCACAAAATACAGCCAACTGCAACTTAATCGTAGCACTACTGAAGCAAAAGGCAGTCTGTTGTGCCCGTAAGAAGAGCTAAAAAATAACGACGCACCTGCATCACTTCACTCAATACTCTTGGAGAATCAAAAAGACTCGGTATTGTTTTTTTTCTTTTCAACTGCAATTTACGGCGCTCATCAGTGACCCAACCAGAAAAAGCACCACCAAGTTAGGATATCTCTGTGCACAATTTGAATTTCCCGAAGCAGTAAACACATAGCAACATTATTGATACGCCATGGGTGTACCAAAGGTGCGAGCATCTGAGATGACGACCAACACTATTATTTACTAGTTACAGTCGCAGGTCGCAGGCATTGCTACTCAAATACTCCTGCTCTATTACTATTACTATTACTGACCCTTTTTGATTTTTGACCATGCGCCACTCTTTTTCTATAATAGTTTTACCGCTGGATCAGCGAACGTTATCCAAAGATTAATGACATTGTCACCGACGCGGCCTTGCTGCCTGAATTTGACCATCTCTACTTGGATATGAACGGGATCATTCACGGTTGTACGCATCCGGCCGATCGTGATATTTCCGATGTCATTAGCGAGCGCGACATGGTACTGGGAATCATGCACTATCTCGACCGCATCATAACGCAAATTGTCAAGCCCAAAGTGTCTGTTTACATGGCTATCGACGGAGTGGCGCCGCGTGCCAAGCTCAATCAACAGCGCTCGCGTCGTTTCCGCAGTGCCAAAGATATGCACGAGGCGACCAAGGACCTTCCCCGAGATGAAAACGACCAAAAGAAAGAAGTCTTTGACTCCAATTGCATTACTCCAGGAACAGAGTTTTTGGCCAACATTTCTGACTGCATCAAATACTTTATCCGTAAAAAGATCAAAGAGGATCCCATGTGGCACAACCTCAAAGTCATCTTTTCGGGACATGATGTTCCCGGAGAAGGAGAGCACAAAATTATGCAGCATATCCGGGACATGAAAGCTCAACCCAACTATAGCCCAAATACTCGTCATTGTATTTATGGTCAAGATGCCGACTTGATCATGCTGGGACTGGTCACACATGAACCTCACTTTACGATTCTACGAGAGGTCATTGATTTCAACTTTGCCCGCAACAATCCCAATGCCCTCAAAGCGGTCAAAAAATTTACCAAGGAATCCGACTTTCAGCTCTTGCATTTGTCGGTACTGAGAGAGTATTTGCAAATGGAATTCTGTCACGAGGCTCCCAACGTGGATCTCGAGCATTGCATCGACGACTTTGTCTTTATGACCTTCTTGGTCGGAAATGATTTCTTACCTCATATGCCTTCGTTGGACATTGGTGACGGTGCCTTTGATCTGCTGTTCAAAATCTATAAAGAACAACGTGGTGCTTGGGGCCAAGGTCAGTATCTCACTGAAGCCGGGAACGTCAGTGACGCGGCGCGCTTGGAAGCCTTTATTGCTGCTATCGGAGCTGAGGAAACAGCTATCCTTGAAAAACGTGAAGAAAACGATGCCGAATACACCAAGAAGAGAAGAAAGTGGGATAAGCGCGATGGGAAGGAGTCCGGACCCACGGACGAGCAAATCGCCGCTACTGAAGCTGCAAAGCAGGGCGATTATCTCTCCATGATTGAAAATATGATGGTCTCGTCAACCGATCGTAAATTTGTCGATGGATGGAAGCCTATCAGTCCAGGCCAGAAAGATTTCAAGGGTCGCTATTACTATGAGAAGATGAAGCTGAAGCCAACCGATATTGAAGAGCATCATGCTCTGCGCAAAGCTTACATGGAAGGCTTGATTTGGTGCCTAGCGTACTATTACCGAGGATGTATCTCGTGGGGGTGGTATTATCCTTATCATTACGGTGCGTCCTCGTCGGCTACTGACATTGCCTGTTACAGAGTCAATTTTACTGACTTTTCTTTCTTTTTACCACAGGTCCTATGTTGAGTGACTTGGTGAATCTTCCTGAGATGTTCAAGGAAATTAAATTCGATTTGGGGGCACCTCTTACTCCTTTCCAACAATTGATGGGCTGCTTGCCGCCAGCCTCTAGTACACTGGTGCCACCTTTGTATCGCAAATTGATGTTGGACCCTGAATCTCCCATCATTCAATTTTACCCTGAAGATTTCGAAGTCGACATGAACGGCAAAAGGAATCCCTGGGAAGGTGTCAATATTCTGCCATTTATCGACGGAAAGTTACTAAAGGACACCATCGCCGAGCAATGCCCCCCAGAAAAACTCTCTGAAACTGAGCGAAAGCGCAACAAACTTGGGGTCAATTATGTTTTTACCTTTGATTTGACCTGTACGGACACAGTTCCATCTGTCATGCCGCAAATTGGACTGCCGGATATTAGCAACTGCAACTCAGTCGTGAGCACCTTTAAGGAGCCTCTCGAAAGTGGATCATCATTTATGCCAAAGCTAATCCCAGGAACGCAAATTCCCTATCCTGGCTATCCTTCGTTGAATGTCCTTCCTATCCAATCGTACGAGCTCACTGAGATTAAGTTGAACTGCTTTGGCAGTGCTTCGAAATACCCTACCATGGTCATCAAGCTACACGAGATGCCAGAGCTTCCTCCTCTTGAGGCGCTCGCTCAAAATGTTCTTGGTAAATCCGTCTTTGTCAATTGGCCTATGATGCACGAAGCTCGTGTTGTCGCGCTTTCAAATTCCAAAGGAGAAATTCGAGTTGGGAAGGAAAAGAAACCCAAGGTTCGAATGTTCAACCAAATCGAAAGTGATCGCTGGGCAGCTGATTCCCAACTAATGTTTGAGCGTTATTTTGTCGGGAATGGAATGCCTGGAGCTGGTGGCGTGCAGATTGGAGACATTAATCTTCGTATTAAGGTGCTACCTTTACAAGGCATGAAGACCAATTTCAACACCGGTGCCACAAAAAAGTTGTTTGGGACAACTGAGGCTGACATCCCACTTCAATTGGCGCTTTGGCAGGCCCCTGCCCCAGATCCTCGATTCGTTGAGCGGGGTCCAATGACCTTGCAGGACAGATTCGCTGTCAATAGCAACGTTGTATTGACGAAAGGAAAGTATCGAGGGTGCTCTGGTATCGTAGTTGGCGTAGTCGACGCGAAGACTGTTGGAGTCAAAGTCCAGATCATCCCCCCAGAGCTGCCCTTTGGATTAGCGATTGCTCAGTCGGTGCAGGAATCGATTATATCTTCTTCGGATGCTGCAAGGATTCTGAAGATCCACCCTGGCTTGCTGGGAAAGATTACGGGTAGTCTCCTCTTCGAACCCGGACGTTACGATCTTGGTCTGAACCTGAAGTCTCCTGATGGCTTGTGTGTCGTAGGTTATACCCGCAAAAAGCCGGAGAAGGCTTCGACGAGCCAAAAAACGGCCTGGAGCGCTGGTGATTCGGTACTCATCGCAGGTAGCGATAAAGCAGAAGAAGAGGAACAAGAGAGGGTCATTTGGGAGTATACTCCTAAGGCTATTCGCCTGGTAAATGCTTACAGACAAAAATTTCCCCAGCTGTTTAATGCAATCGTCAACAAACCCAACGAGAGGAGGTACGATGCTAAGGACTGCTTCGGACCTAACGGCGATGCCTGGTTGCCTGTCATCCGCGAGTGGCTTAACAACATCGAGACTGCCAAGATGCCCAGAACACCTGTTTCGACGGATTGCATGTCACACGAGGCTGTTGCTGCCGTCGAAAGAGCTGCAGATGTGAGGACTTTGGCTTTGAAGAAGCGTGGCTACCCCAAAGAAACTATGCTAAAGGTTCCAGGTAGTGCCATTTATCGCGAAGGTATGATTGGAGCGACGGACGTTTTGCAAGCAAGTGACTACAACAAGAACGAGGCACCCGAGCTTGGTGATCGAATTGTCAACTTTTGTGCTAGCGGAATTCCATTTGGAGCGAGAGGTTAGTAACGGCAGGGTTGGCTTGTCACAATCGTACTGCCTGTCTCACAATTTTATACATTTTAACATGTCGTCTTTTGCCCGCTCAGGAACCGTGATTGGAATACACGAGGCGGCAACAACAGGTTGTGTCGAAGTTGTAATGGACGAAGAGTTTATCGGCGGTACCACACTACAAGGGATGTGTTCTAATTTCCGTGGTAAGCTTTGTGTTTGGGCTCACCTATTGAAAGTGACACCGGAGAATAGTCGGACATTGGTCAACAAACTCGTGCCGAAGCAGACCGGACAAAAAGGCTACGAAAATATTATTGCGAGTGTCGAAAGTGACTCGCTCGGAGGCACAGGAGGAGGACTTATTTCGGCTTCGCCTACACCAGCCCAGAGTGGAGAGTCTGCCGCTACTTCCAGCAAAGCAAATGGCGCACCAGCCGCGGCTTCCAAGAAATCAACTAGGCCAGCTTCAAGTGGACGTGCGGGATCAGCGGCTAGAGGAAAGCAGGGCGCATGGAGAGAAGCACTTGGCCCAAGTGAGAAAGGAGTGGGTTGGAAAGGCACAGGCAAACGCGGAGGTCCTATGACAGGCCTGGCGAAGTGGAAGAAACTTACCGGGGTGAATGGATCCAAGCCCACACAGGCGCCAAAGCCAGCAGCCGAGAAGGCGCCAGCTTCCACCAAAAAAGAGCAGCAATTGAAGGCGATGCTAGGTGTCACGCCTACGCCCCCCGTCCCTTCTTCACATCAGCAAGCCTCGGCCACAGCCGCAGCCGATGGTCTCAAAGCTCTACTTGGGGTGGGGGCTCCAACTACAAGCGGTAACATTCCTTTGTCTCAAGTTCCAGATCCTCCCATGCCGCCGCCGCCTCCACCAGAAATGTTGTCCCCAGCTCCAGCTGAGCCAACATCAGCCGCGGCAAAGCTGATGGCAATGATGCAAGCCAAACAGCCACAGCAAAAGCAATCTGGTCCAGTGTACGGTGCACCTCCCCAACCATCGGGATTTAACTTTACTTATGTAAAGGAAGGAGAGGAAGCACCTTCGCAATCACAAACGCAACAAATGATGTCTCCGACACAAATGTTCCCCATGCAGATGCAGTATGCGCCTCATCCCAGGAGTTTTGGCTATGGCCATCCGCCACCAATCCATATGATGCCACCTCCCTCTATGCAAATGCGCATGCACTCGCCACCTCCTCCGTCCAAGGGACCTTCCGTCGAAGAGTTTCCTCCTCTTGGAGCGACTGGCGCGCCGGGCAAAGAAAGCGCCACTGTAGAGCAAGAGACCAAAACTGTTTCAAACGCTTCCAGTATCATGGTTCCCACTGCCATTAAATCCAAGCCTCGCAAATAGAGACTTGTTGGTGAAGGATCTACGCTTCGTACAATAATTTTCTAAACTAGCACCCAGTTGAATAAACAATACACGGCTATATTCCAAATTCTTTCTTACGCCTCATCTATTTGCGTTGTCCTCACTTCTGAAGGTGTTTCCTCCGCAAGACTCGCCACTTGAATGTCCAGTAGTTCGATGAGCTTCAATAGCGGTGGGTTGCCCCCAAGTGAATTGATTTTGTCCACGACGTTGTCTTTCAAACTGACACATTTTTCTCTCGTGTACCTCATGCTACCAGACTCTTTCATCAAGCCTTGAGCGTATTTCTTGACATCAATGTCCTCTGTCCGTTGCTTCAGGATGGAAATAAGACGGGTATCTTCTGGGTTGGAACGAATGTGGTGAATGATCGGAAAGCTAAATTTTCCCTCTGTGAGATCCTCGCAGAAGCTCTTTGACTTCATATATTCTTCGTCGGCAAGGTTGATAAAGTCGTCTCGAATCTGAAAGTACATTGCTAGGTCGTCCAAGAGAGGAGCATAGTTTACATCCTTGTTGGTTATCGCAAAGGCTTGCATCAATCCCACGGCCAGTCGAAAGAGTCCCCCTGTTTTGTCCTTTACCATTTCCAAATATTCCTCTTCCGTTGGGCATCGAACTGAATCTCTCCACGCAATATCGTGCCCTTGCCCTCTGTGTAGATTAAGTAATTCCCCCACGAACACCTGCATTACAAAGACAAAACTGTGAGTTTTCAAACCGTTGAAGTCACAGAAAATCGATAGAAACCACACAAAAAACCAAAACATATACTAGAGTGTTCCTCGACTGAACATGGCCTTCCTTACCTTCATGGCATCTGGATTGTTCCAGGCGTGGCATTTTTCCAGTGCCAAGAAAAAGACGTAATTGGCACAATTGATCACAGTAGGGATTCCAAAAATCGAATGTGCCACTGGAATACCTCTTCGCAGTTTGCTGTTGTCTTCGATATCATCAAGCAACAGGGACGAATTGTGCAAATCTCCCACAACGTCCTTGATATCTTTCAGCACGTCACCATTTTCGGATGGAATGTTGAGCCACAGCTGGAAACAATCAATCAGTTTTCCTCGTACGTCCTTTCCTGGCATGGAATTTATGTACCGAAAGGATTCTAGCAACGATTCGTCTGGCTTGTGTGGCAGGAGGTTATCGAACGAGCTTCTCTTCTCCTTGTCTCCTCCATCGTCATTGTCCGACATGATGCTAATATGCTAATATGCTAATATTGATTTCTGTCTGATAATTATTATCTGCTCGCTATGTAATAACTTCTTCGAGACTCTTTTGTCAGGTCAAATACAGGTGAAATACTGGGAATATTCTGTTGTTGTCTTTTAAAGGGCTGCACTGTTGTTGGCCTGAATTTATGGCATCCACTGGGTCTAGGTCTGGCTAGTGGTTAAGAGCATCCACTATGGGTCTTTGCTACTAGCTAGCTAGTATCTTAATCTACTTCAAAATTCTTGTGAATGATGGATTTGCCACCATCCAATGCGATTGGATTTCTGTCCCGCATGGCTGAATCGTGGCTGAGAACTTGCGATTGATAGCTGTTCTAAATAAAACAATATTCTATTCGAGCACGAGTGCATTATTTTATTAATATTTTTTCTTATATATTATTTATTATTTGTAGTAATTGTGCAATTAGACATTCAATTTTTTTATTTTATTTGTAGTAATTGTGCAGTAGTCTAGCATTTTAGCAGCCAAAGTTTGAAGTATGAAAGCAATAGTATTAATAAGGCTATTATTTATGTTTCACGCCTCTTGATGGATCTTCGACGACGCTCTCGACTGCTCTTGCTCAACTCTTGTACTTTCTTCTTGTTTTCAATCTGTTCATTGTGCAATTTTAATTTTTGTGCATCCGTGGTTGGTTTCCCTTGCATCTGCTTAACCATTTTGTCGGCCGCAGCCATGATTCCCTCGTCCTTGACAGCCGTCAGGCCTGGTACGGGCTTGGGTGGATCCCAAATACCAGCAGCTTTCTTAACAGCGGGAATCTTCATGAAACCAATTTGACCCAAGGTAAAGATATTGCTCACTGTCCAGTAACAGAGCATGCCCATGTGGAAATTGACACAAATGGGTATCATCATCAAGGACAGACCGCGAAAGACATTGATCATCATGGGAGCATTTGTTGGGTTGCTGGCATACATTTGTTCCTTTCCCATTTCGACTGTTGCTAAAAAGGTAAAGAAGCAAACAGCCGGGAGAATATAGTAGGGATCCGTCATGGTCAGATCCGGAAACCACAGCATGCCACCGTTGGCCATTTCTTCGGGGAAATAGTCGGGCATTTTCTTAAGCCCGAAGAACATGCCCATGAAGAATGGGAATTGAATGAAGGGAGTAATCATGGACCGGACCGGTTTCACCTCGTAGCGATTGAACAAGTCTCGAACTTGCTGTCCCAACTTTGCCTTGTCTTCGGTGGTCGGATCGGCAATTTTTTCATATCGATTGCGCAGCATCATCAATTCTGGATTGACGTGAGCCATGCGCGAGGCTGATTTTTGTCCCGAAATTACAATGGGTAACATGAGGGTACGAACAACTAGGGTTGTCGTAATGATGGCAATGGATAACTCGACTCCCATAGCTTCTTGTACTTGAAAGACCAATTGGATGCACTGATCGGCCGGATTGTACCAGGTTGGAACAAAATCAAGACCCGAGGACGCCACCGATTGGGCACCATCGACCCAAGGTTCAGCAGTGCCATCTCCACTGTTAATCACTTCATTTTCCCGAAAGAGTCTTTCTAGGGTGCTGTCCACACTAGGATCTGTTGTAGTATTCGAATTGCTGCCGTTGTCGTCGTCTGCACCGGACGCAAACCCTCGACGACCTCCTCCTGATAATCCTGAGAATGGTGTCTTATTGTGGAAGTTGTTGCTGTTGTTGCTGTTGTTGTCAGAGAATGAATAGCCAATACTGCTGTGGTTGGATGTTGAAGCTGGAGTGTGCAGTCGAAGGGGTTTGAATGTACAAGAGTGAAAAGATCTCGAAGAATTTCTCATGGAATGAATGGTTCTTTGGTTGTCGCTTGCATTATTGTTTTGGGAAACGCTGCTGGGCAAAATCAGGGCCGAGTAGTAGGACGACAGCTCGACAGTGGGACCTTGTCTCGCACTGCTGGTCAACTTGGTGCCCTGCTGTCGCACAATCTTGATCTTGGAGGCAGCTCGAAACATATTGCAGTTTTAACTTTTTTTAAACTGAATAAGAGCGGATGATCAATATATCAGGATCTTTTACTTTTTACTGTAGCATCAAGTGGGGACTCTTGGAATAAACTGTTCTCAACAATAATAAAGCTAGAGTAGACTAGACTACTCAAAACAAGCTAAAATAGCGGGAGATGGTTATGGTTGTAAACGAGGAAGAAGAAAAAATAATAATAATGAGATGATGAGCGGATGCGGTAAGATAGAGCTCATAACCTTGGGAAATCTTTTAATAGTGGTATCCCTAGCTCTACTGTTGATGTTGCTGACACATTTTTTCCAGGAAAGTTCAATCAGTTTTTCAGTTGTTTTTCTCATTTATTTCACACAACAAAGTCAAGAGCCTTGTAGCCATGAGACAATAGTACCCAAGCTTAAGAGGCGTGCAAAGAGAGATTAAGCGCGTATGTGAATGCGTTAGCGTCAGTGAAAGAAAGAGAGACAGAAAAAATAGTTACAGTAGAAAACAAGTGAAATATGAGCTCCCAATATGAATTCGTTTTTGGCTTCGGGTCCATTATGAACTCCAGTACTCATGCTCCTTGGTTAGATTCGTCTACCAATAAAGATAATAGTGACAACAGTAATAGAATGAAGGCACTACCTGGAGCTATTGTTCGGATTCACAACGATTTTGGCTACGAACGACGATGGAACTTTCGATCGAGTACAGGATTTACGGCTCTGGGTGTCAGTCGAGTACCCTCCTCTGCTGCTGATATTGCTGCCAACACGCCTCCCGCACGAGGTATGAACGGAGTTTTGTTTCAAGTCCCATCGTCCATGATGTCCGGATTCGACAAGCGGGAAATTGGTTACCACAAGGTGCAAATACCTCTGGAATATATTGAATTTGTCGAGGAGATGAAACCAACCATCGCTTCACCTCACAAACCAACCTTTCCAGAATTGTCAAAGTCCGATAAGATTTGGATCTACGCTCCACAGGCGAGCCAATGTCGAGAAGCCGATGAAAATCATCCACTTTTACAATCCTACGTAGACACCGTTCTGCAAGGATGTCTCGAGTGGGGAGGAGAGGCAATGGCGGAAGAGTTTGTTCTGAGTACTGGAGGATGGTCGGCCTACTTTTTGAACGACACACCTTCCTCACGGCGGCCCTGGTTGTTTCGTAAGGATTACGACATTATAGATTCTATTCTTCGCAAGCACTCGGCACTCACTCGATACGAGGATAGACGGCACCCCGAAGAATTTGCGTCTACCTTTTTGATGATTCAAAAAATGAGGGGACTATGGAGCTTACCACGCCGGAACCGACATTTTACGGGACGGAGAGGATTTCTAGGTCAGATTCATGCAAAATTACAGAACAAAGATTGCAGCGTTACGGGAGGAGTTACCTATTTGTTTGTCCAGGGAATGGGAGGCGTCGGCAAGAGTTCGATTTGTGTCGAGTATTGTTACAGAAATTTCCCATCCTCCTATGGTCTAATCGTGTGGTTGAACGCCGAATCAACAGATGCGCTCGTGGCTGACTATCGACAGTTGTTGGCAGATCTTGCGGATGGAGCTGATATCAATAGTCATACGGCAAGCAGTGCAAGCAGCAAGGACAATACCGACAATAACTCTACAGATGAAATTATTGCAGAGGTCAAGACTAGACTCTTTCGTTGTCAGGTTCCATGGCTACTAGTATTTGATAATTTGGAAGATCGTAAACTACTGGGCAAATTTGTGCCGCGAGGGGCTGCCTCGGGATCTACGGGCCATGTGTTAATAACGAGCCGCGTTGTGGACATGGAGTCTGGAAGTGGATCTAGTTCTCTAAATTTGGGTTGCTTGAGCCCGGAGGAAAGTCTAGAACTGCTCCGACGATCTCTCGAAGCCAGCAATAGTGACATTGGTGACGACGTCAACAATTTATCTGCTGCCAAAGATATTTGTCAACGCCTTGGTCATTTGCCACTGGCTTTGGGAATGGCAGCGGCATATATGCAACGTTGCGACATTTCTTGTTTGGAGTACCGAGACAGATATGTCAGCTCTGAACAAAGAGGAAAGTCATTGCTTCGCCACGAGGCTGGTAAAGTATTAGATTATTCCTTGACTGTATTCGCAAGTTTGTCGTTGAGCCTGAACGCCATTCAAAAGGAGAGTGAGACTGCTTCAGCTGTTATGAAGTTTCTGTGTTGGTTGGGTCCAGATCAAATCACAAAGTCACTACTTCGAGGATTACTTGTCGCAAAGCGGAAAGCAGACAAAGAACAAAAAGCAACCCCTGCACAAGTGGCGATAAACCTTGGTGATAGTTCAAGATGGGCTATTTTGGGCGGCATTTGTGTCGCTGCTGCAGGCTGTCGTCCCTTTTTCAACGGCAGCACCAGCAAATTGCGCAGTAAGGCAACAATTGCCACAGCTGTGGTTCTTTCTGTGATATCTACGCTAGTGCTGTCAAGACTACCATCAGCATCTATTTCTGAGCCGAGTTCGCATCGAAGCTCCAACGAGCGATTGGCAGTCGATGAGTTTGAACAATCAGATTTAGTATGGCAGATTCTTAAAAGTTTTTCCATTTTGACTGTGAGGGATGGGAAGACGGGATCCCTGCACAGACTCCTCGCCCAATCATTGCGATCTACGCAAAGCGAAGAGGAAAGTTGTTATAACATAAACATTTGTATTGAGGCAATGGAGAAGATCTGGCAGTTTGATCCAAAGAAGCCAGAGACGTGGGAGGGTTCCCTACAAGTCGTGGAGCACCTCAAATCCTTAATATCCCATGTTGCTGACAAAAGGCGGGGTATTTGCCCAATGATTGGATTAAGAGCAGGGTCGTTGTCCAAAGAAGCCGGAGTGTTTTCGGCAATGGCACTGAATGGTTTTCCGGAAGCACAATCTTCCTTAAAGCTAGCACTTAAAATCTTTGAAAGCAGCTCTCTGCGTCAGAGCAAAGTTGACAACTCTAAGCTTTTGAAACTCAAAGCAGAAACTCTTCATGAGCTGGGCCGAGTACTACGGTATCAAGGAAATTTCAAAGAATCCGAGGAAACGTTACTAGAAGCCCTCTCCGTGCGAAATGGTCTTGCAAAAACCGATTATCGTGCAAATCACTTTGTTGCAGATACGTTACATGAACTGGGGGTATTGGAGGTTAAAAAGCACAGCTTAACGACGGCGGAACAATATTTGACAGAGGCTTTAGTTCTTCGGAGAACTTTAGATGAAGATCAAGATGATATTGACGGAGACTGCGCCTCAACGCTTCACCAACTTGCTGCCGTCCATGTCGTTCGAAAGCCGCCATTGTTAGATAAAGCGGAAGCATTGTTGAAAGATTCGCTCCGGCTGAGTCGTCAGGTTGGTCAAAGGGCTGCAACATTGAAGCTTTTGGCTAGAGTGACAATTCGGCAAGGCCTTCTTGACACGGCCGAAAGCTATTTGCGCAAAGCACTAGAATTATACATCGAGTTGTATGGGGAGCGAACGAATCACATCAATGTGGCTGCCGTCAAGTTTCAGCAAGGCGCTCTGGCGACACAAAGGGAACAGCTCGATGCAGCATGGGTCCATTTCTCAGAATGCTTGCGAATGAGGCGAGCAGTTTACGCTTACGCAAAATCTGATCAGTCTGGTGAGGACCCCATCCATTTGGAAGTATCAGTTGTGTTGCACGAACTTGGATGTGTGGCAATCGCCCAGGGTAGGTATACGCAAGCATTGAAGATGTTTCAGTCAGAGCGCCACATCCTCGAAAACATTGAAGTCTCAGTCCATCGTGAACGACTTTATCAAGCTAGACTTACCAACCTAACGTGGTTACGAAAATGCGCCAAGGAAATGGGCGACGAAGAAGCGACCGCCAGGTTTTCCGCGGAGCGAGTAAAGCTGAAGGGCGAATCAAAGGCTGCCGCGTCAAAATTGGTTCCCTGCCAAGAGCAGCATCCAGAATCAATCACATTGCAAAATGAAGCTCTCCGCTGCCGTTTGGCGGTCCGGCAGTATGCATTGACAGAAAAGACCGGCCAAAAGAAGCACGATAAGGACAAAATCTTACAAAGGCTGTCCATATTAAAACAAGAGATTGACCGGTCGCGAGCAAGTGCTATGAAAACTAGGGCACAAGAATTTCATGATCAGGTGGCTGGCTGCTTAGATACAGACTGTGATTCTAAAAGACGGTCAACGATGCTGGAAGCGTGCGATGCGCTTCGGTAAGTCTGAGAGATCTTTCCGTGCCAGTTTAACCTTTTGCTCGCCTACTTACCATTTAGTCTTTCCGTGTTCTGCCTACGCAGAGATGTGCTTCGAGAGCACGGCGAGAAGGTGACTGATGCAATAGCTCCATAAAGGATCGCAATTCTAGCAGGGAGTATCTTGTCCGAGCGTAGAGGCTGCGTGACTACTGATTGTAGAATCATTTGCCGAGGATCGATCGTACTGATCATGACAAAGCAATATAACGTTGTGCGCGACTCATCGCTGGGGCTTTTGGCTAGTAGATTGAAAGTTGCTCTACTGCACAACATACAGGCTCAACGAGACAGGACAGTGTGCCCTATAAAATTTCACAAGACAGCATTTTCATCTACTATATGGCTAACTACTTTCAGGCAGCTGTTGGCTCATCCGAAAAGGCATGCTCACCATTGAAGTGAGATTTAGATAACTTGGGGTAGCAACGCTTGCACAGGTCGTAATCAAAGCAGTCCACGCATTTGTGTATCGTACCAGCAATGCGCTTGCTACAGCCATCGCAGTGGGCAACTTCGTGAAAAGATACGGCGGATGCTTCATCTTCATGCCCGTCGTCACCATATCCGTTTCCTTTGGTTGGTGCAGCACCAGGGAACAGGACAACGCGCTCTTCCGGTAGTTTACAGAATTCCCAAGCATCCGCCTGGAAGGCTTCCGGTTCGGCGTCATCATTGTCGCTGTCCTCGTCATCCTCGGTTTTAGGTTCTTCCCCACTCTTCCTGGTTTGGCGCTCTCGCAAAGATGCCAGTGCTTGGTAGTGGGTCTGATTGTCCTGATCCTCATTGGCCTCGCTACCGAACATTTTTTTCGCCAAGACCCTGGTAACATCGTCGCAGAATCCCAATAGATAGGCATCAAACATGTATTTCTCGCGAAATTCGACATTCTGTTGGTCTTCGTCTTCGCTACCATTACTCGCAGCCCTTTTGATACCAGTGCTGGTCTTGGGGTGAACAATATTTCGATTGATCAAGATCCGTGGAATGTTCGCTGGCAGGTAACTAATCACTTTGGACATGGGTGCACTGCAGATTAATAAAAACACACAACGTGAGGTGGAATTTCTGGCATTCAGCGTGTAGGTACCTCTAATAGAAATTATACGGTCTGTAATACGGCCAGGTAGGAACACGCAACGAATCGCATGCTTACTTACACGGACAATGAAGTTCCCATGACGATCAAAGCATCTACTTTTTCGCGGTCAGATTCCAGACTTTTGCTGACAGTGTCGTGCAAAGCTTCTCCGAAAAATGTAACTCCTGGTTTCAAGACTCCATTGCAGGTTCGGGGCTTTCCTTCCTCTTGTACCGGGTTGAATCCACCGAGCACGGGCCGAGGACGTTTCTTACTTCTGGCAGGCTGCGCCAATCCGATTCTTTGACTCGCAGTGGTACCATTGTTGGTACTGCTGGCTTGTTCTGGCAATAGATGTTGACAAAGAGGAACGGTGCCATTCAAAATAGATGGTTCGATATCTGCAGCTGTTACCTTGCGTCGACATTTGGTGCACGTTGCGAATTGTAAACTTCCGTGAGCATAGACCATGTGCTTGGGTGAAACACCTGCTAGCTGTTCTAAACCATCGATATTTTGAGTGTACACTCGGAGCAGCATCTTTTTCTGTTCTAGCAGCGCCAACAGTTTGTGAGAGTCACTCGGACGGACCCGCTGTGAGTCTCCCAGCGGAAAGTATAGCTTTCGTGCAAATTTGAAAAACGGTCGAGGATCATGCTGGAAAACTTCCCAATCAAATAGTTCTTCCGGATTGGAGAGACCGAGACCCTCATGATCCAGTGTTGAATAGAGACCAGACCCTTTACTTCGAAAGTCTGGAATCCCACAACTGTTTTAGTGAATTTTGGAAACGAATAGAATGATTCCAACATGAGAGAATTTAAATTTGGCATGACAACACTTGCAAGTACAGTAGACTACTATACCACTCTCACGGAAGATTGCAGTTTTCTGCATATGAATTGCACGTACCTAACCGAGATTCCAGCACCAGCTAGCACCATTATATTTTTTCTGCCCCTTAAGAGATTGGCAACCGAATCCATAACATCCGGCATTGTCGAACTTTGGAGCAGAGCAAATGGAGGCTCTGCCTTGATAAACTTGGGTTTGGTACTCTTGCTGTTCGTGACAGCTTTTGATTGTGTTGGTCTGGCCTTTGTGTTGATTTTACCATTATTGTCACTTGTGCTGCCAACAGCTTTCTCTTTCTTTTCAACATTCTTCTTCTTCTTCTTCAACGGTTTGGTAGCGGCGGAAGAACCTTGGCTACTGTTCGTCTTTTTTGTTGTAGTAGTCTTGGTCTGCCTGAGAGCAGACACAGCCTTCTTGACAACGCTAGGAGGAACAGAAGCATCGTCGTCTAGGTACCTCCTTGGAATGCTTACCTCCCGCTTTGCTCGCTTCATGATAGTGGTTGGCTGTTGTTGTTGTGAGATGGATCTGTTCATCTGTTCTACTGCTGATCAGACGGTGAATATAGGTAATTTAGATACAGTACGTTTTATTACTGTCTACTGTAACACTGCACGTTGATCATTGATTGTGATGATCAGGGGGTAGAAAAGAAGAAGACGTTATAGATGTTGATGTGAAACTCTTGCTAGCAATTGTACCGTACTATAGACCTGGCTACAACTAGAGCAGGAGCTGGTAGCCTCTAGGTTTTCGTCATGCATCATCGTCGACAATTCTTAAAAAACACTGCTGAAACTTTGAGGTTGACTACCGTACAGTTTACAGTACTAGTAAAGTACGTATTACTAGTAGGCCTACTAGTAGCTTGCTGTACAGTAGTAGTCTACTAGTACTCTGATGTACCCGACGAGCGAGCGGACTACGGTACTACTAGTACGACCAGTACGAGTGTGTGAGCCAATCGATCTGTCCAGATAAGAGAAGCCCTTGCACGACCCAGAATTCGCGAATGAACTGAAAGTTCATCATTATTAATGAGGCTTTAATAACAAAACCACTGAAATTATTATTTTTGGACTGCTGGACTCCACCTACTAGTACTCTAGACCTAGCTACGTAGCTCTAGTACTGGTAGTAGACCGTGCTGCTAGTTGTACTGCGCCCACTTGTTAATAAAGCAAGATCCAACTCGTCCCTGATCCCTGACATCACCGACTAGTAGTCTACCAGTACGGTAACCACACATCATCACAAAGCTCCTTTGTTATTATCCGTTAACCTTCCAAAACAATAATAATTGACTATCCACAACAACATCCTTTATTGCAGACAGTTCTGTACCAGTAGTCAATAATGAGCAATACAAGCAACAATACGAGACAAGTGGACAGGGGGGCACAAAAATCACTGAGCAATGTCTCGCGTTGGTGTTTACTGGCGGTCACTGTTGTCCTTTTGGAGAGCACTGCTCCTCCTCCTCCTTTATGTTCTGCCTTTACTACTACTAGTATTAGCAAAAACTCTCCATACAGTATTACGAGTACGAGTAGTTGTTTGAATCGACGAGGCTTTGTATCGTCTGTTGTGGCACGACAAACATTTTCACTTTCAGTTTTGCATGCAACTACGAGCTGTGCGAATGGCAAGTATGATCCCGAAGAAGAAGTGAAACGTCGTCTGGCCAGGGCAAAGGAAGTACTAGCAAAATCCAAAGCCAAATTAGATAGCAAGGCATTCGCAGCAGCAGCAGCAGCAGCAGTCGATAAGAAGAAAAGAAACACCAGTAAGGGAG
>Ga0210036_1000992_pt1 | contig 32520 bp, 21 predicted proteins | sample CryGeymeta201515_FD_185469 | JGI IMG/M metagenome (GOLD analysis project Ga0210036, IMG submission 185469) | Groundwater microbial communities from Crystal Geyser aquifers in Utah, USA - Crystal Geyser metaG 2015-15 (SPAdes) (version 2) | ecosystem: Environmental > Aquatic > Deep subsurface >...
TAGTCGTATCCGATTTCTCCCGATGTGTTCCTGTTTCTGAGTGGGAGACGGGATGGGGCATTTCGGGTCATTCCGGTGACGTCGGATTCGGGTCTCCTTGTCTCACGTTCCCTTCGGCTGGCTCTGATTAGCTCATTACCCAATTCCATCAAACCCACCAAGGAGTTCAAGAGACAAAAACAACAGCTGATAAAAGGGCGCAAGCAAACAGCAAACCTTCGTATGGCACATCAACAATTCGTTGTAACAAGAAGCCAAGCTCATCAAGGTCAAGCTCGCAGCAAGTAAAAATAGTAAAATGTCAGGAGACAACCGATATTCTTACCATGAAATGTCCAACAAGGTCGAAAAGGCTGACCCCTCGGCACGTCGTCGTCGTCGGGGAGAAGGTACGGGCGAAGTGGAATCCTTACGAGGACGGACCGATGTTGGAAAGATGGGAGATCGCGTCGCTCAGGCGGAAAAGACAGAATACACGGCACGAGTAGAGCGTGCCCGCAAGAAGCGACAAAAACGAGAACACAATCCCGACAAAACGAATTCTAATGCTGCTGCTGGTGCTGGTGCTGCCAATGTCCTGGCGGCGGCGACAGCAGGAGGACAATCCATTTTGGATTTGGGAGATCTCACGGGCTACCAGCCATCAACAGATGGAGCTAGAGCTGCCTATGAGAATCTATTGGTGCGTATGTACTTGTATTGTTTTACTGTGTTGCAGTATGTTTACCTGTATCCGAATGATTTCTCTCACATTTCCACCCATTCTTCCTCCTTTGTATATCCTTATTACTGTACGCAGACCACCATTGGCAGTCGAGCTCTTTTGGGAGATCAGTCTACATCTGTTTTGAGAGATGCTGCCCAATCTGTCATTGAAACCCTCAAAGATCAAAATCTTCGCGATCCAGATCGTCACGAGACTATTTCGCGTCTCTTGACGAACAAAAAGGCCTCGTCGCCGGGTGGAATTTCCTCGGAACAATTTGCAAAACTCGTCCAGATTGGAAAGCAGCTGGACGATTACGATGACGCAAAAAATCAACCAGCCACTGACGGAGACGACAACGAAAAAGTTGATGATGATATGGGCGTTGCTGTTGTGTTTGACGACGAAGAGGACGGGGACGAAAACGGAGAAAAAGACAACGATAGTGACGCAGAGGAAGATGTGGTGGTGGATTCATCTTCCTCTGATGAAGATAAAGAAGACGAGGAGGAAGAAGATATGCCAAAAACATCAGACGCAGACGAAGACGAAGATGATGTTGTCGTTCAAGGTGCTACGGATGATTCCAAGAAAAAGGCGTCTCATTCTCATGATCGCATCCTCACTGTGCACGAGATAGATGCCCACTTTCTCCAGCGTCAATTATCTCGTCACTACGACGAGGCCGACGAGGCAGCTGATATTGCAAAAAAAGTTTTGGAAGTCCTTGATATTAAAAATCAGAGCGATTTGCGAGAATGTGAAAACAAGCTCTTAATTTTGCTGGGATTTGATCTTTTTGATACCATCAAACTGCTGCTTCATAATCGCATCCGTGTCTGGGCTTGTGTTTCCATGAAGAGAGCGCAAACAGAAGAAGAACGCAATGCCATTGAGGAAGCTCTGTACAAGGAGCCATCTGGAGAAGGGAAGCAAGTCTGGGAAGAAATGCATTCCAAGGGACGAGCTGAAGACTGGACTCGTGACAGGCTTCGCGGTATTACCGATACTTTGAAAAAAGAAAGTGCGGACAAGACTGTGTCGAAAGCGCTTGATGCCATCGGAGTCAAATCCGAAAAGGAAGATGGCACCGGAAAAGATGCCATGGATGTTGACAGTGACGAACCGCATGAACTAGATCTGGATGCTTTGGCCTTTCAGGACGGTGCTCACGTCATGCCGGCAAAGAAGGTTATCTTGCCCGACAAGTCTTTTCGTGCCATGAAGAAGGGATACGAAGAAGTCCATGTCCCTGCCGTACGCAGTATCATTCCAGCGGACGAAAAGTTAATCCCAATAAAGGATCTCCCTCTATGGTGCCAATCTGCGTTTCCTGGCATGGACAAGTTGAATCGAATTCAATCCAGAATGTACGACGTTGCTTTAAAGACATCAGAAAACCTTCTTCTCTGTGCTCCAACAGGAGCAGGAAAGACGAATGTTGCTTGTTTGGCCATGCTGAACATTCTAGGTCAGTATCGTAGGGAAATAAAGGAGTCGGAATACATTGGCGACGATGAGCAGAAGGAAGAATTCGATATCAAGTCATTCAAGATTGTTTATGTTGCGCCTATGAAAGCCTTGGTACAAGAAGTCGTTAAGAATTTTTCCGAACGCCTGGCTCCTTATGGACTCACCGTCGCTGAATTGTCGGGAGACTCTAGCTTGACAAGGCAGCAAATTGCCGAAACCCAATTGATTGTCACTACACCTGAGAAGTTTGATATTACCTTGCGACAAGGAGAAGGTAGAGCTTTTACTCAGCTTGTCAAACTTGTCATTATTGACGAGATTCACCTTTTGCACGACGATCGTGGCCCAGTGTTGGAGAGTATTGTTGCTCGATTGATTCGTCAAGTCGAGACAACCGCAGAGCCCATCCGCCTCGTCGGACTGTCGGCCACGCTCCCGAACTATGCAGATGTTGCGACATTCTTACGTGTCAGACCGCAGAAGGGGCTCTTCTTTTTTGATCACTCTTACAGGCCAGTACCTCTGCAGATGCAATATATTGGAATTACAGAAAAAAGTGCTTTCAAGCGATTCCAGTTACAAAACGAAATTTGTTACGAAAAAGCCTTAACCCAGCGCCACAATGGAAACCAGGTGCTGATTTTTGTACACAGCCGAGCGGAAACTGGCAAGACAGCAAAAGCATTGAGGGATCTGGCACTCGACCGTGATGAACTTTCTCACTTTGTGCGTGACGGAGGGGCAACCTCGGAAATTTTGCGGGAGGAAGTTGGTTCTGTCAGCAACGCCGATCTGAAAGATGTCTTGACTTATGGCTTTGGAATTCATCACGCCGGTATGAATCGAGAGGATCGTGAGACTGTCGAAGATCTTTTTGCAAGTCGCCATATAGCAGTCCTATGTTGTACCGCGACACTTGCTTGGGGAGTGAATCTGCCCGCACACGCTGTCATTATTCGTGGTACTCAATTCTATGATCCTTCCAAAGGACGCTGGGCGGAACTGAGTCCTCTTGATGTCTTGCAAATGCTTGGAAGGGCTGGTCGTCCCCAGTACGATAGCGAGGGAGAGGGAATCATTCTTACCCGCCACTCGGAGTTGCAGTACTACCTTTCGCTCACCAACCTTCAGTTGCCAGTCGAAAGTCAACTCATCAAATGCCTTCCAGATCATTTGAACGCTGAAATTGTTCTAGGAACAATTCAGACACTCGAAGAAGCCGTCGAGTGGTTGAGCTACACCTTCCTCTACATCCGTATGTTAAAAAATCCGTCGCTCTACGGAATCGTCAATCCTGAACAGGCACTGAAGGAGGACCCAACGCTCAAGCGCCGCCGTATGGATCTGGCTCATACGGCTGCAGCTATGCTTGAAAAAAGTCATCTCATTCGATACGATCGGAAGGTCGGTACGTTGCAGGCGACGCCTCTTGGTCGTGTCGCGAGCCAATTCTACATTTCGCACACATCTATGGCTGTCTACAGTCGACACATGAGACCAAATATGTCAGATATTGAATTGCTTCGCCTCTTTTCCATGAGCGGCGAGTTCAAGCACATTACGGTGCGCGAAGAAGAAAAGCTGGAACTCTCTAAGCTAGCTGGAAAGGTTCCCATTCCTGTTAAGGAGAGCCCCAGTGAGCCTTTGGCAAAGGTGAACATTCTTCTCCAAGCTTACATCTCACGACTTCGACTCGACGGATTCGCCTTGATGGCGGACATGGCGTTCGTTCAGCAATCTGGAGCTCGTATCATGCGTGCACTGTTTGAGATTGCTTCGAAGCGAAAGTGGGCTGCTCTAGCTAGGCTTAGTCTCAATTTTGCAAATATGGTCACGTACAGGGTCTGGAGAAGTCAATCGCCGCTTCGCCAGTTCAAAAACGTACCAGATGTCGTCGCGAGAAAGCTTGAGCGAAAGGGCGACATTGAATGGTCTCGTTATACGGATCTTACACCATCGGATCTCGGCGAGTTAGTTGGTGTCCCAAAGATGGGACGCGTCTTGCACAAATTGGTGCACCAGGTGCGAACCGGAAACATAGCTTTGGCCGAACTGCTGAAGAACACAACATATTGCTCGCTCACTTTTTATCTCTCTCTCTCTCTCTACTTCCCAGTTCCCGCGTCTTGAGCTTTCGGCGCAGGTTCAGCCGATCACTCGTTCCATGCTACGCGTGGAGTTGACCCTGATTCCTTCCTTTCAATTTGATGTGTCCGTCCATGGATACTCCCAGTTGTTCCATGTTATTGTTGAAGACGTCAATTGTGAAAACATTCTTCACCACGAAATGTTCTCTTTAAAGAGCCGCGGAGACGAAGAAGAGCATGTTTTAGTATTTGCAGTACCCATCTTGGAGCCACTCCCGCCTGCGTACTTTGTCCGAGTCATGTCTGACCGATGGCTACATTCTGAGTCTGTTCTCCCTGTTTCGTTCAATAACATGATTTTGCCAGCCAAGTTTCCACCGCCTACTGAGTTGCTGGATCTCCAGCCGCTTCTTCCGCGAGTACTGGGAGACGAAAACCTGGCGAACCTATTTCGGTTTAAGGAATTCAACCCAATTCAGACCCAGACATTCCACGAACTTTTTAAAACGGACAGAAACAGTCTGGTGTGTGCACCATCAGGTTCAGGAAAGACTGTCTGCGCCGAATTTGCTATTCTGAGAATGCTAACTACGAATCCAAAGGGCAAGTGCGTCTTTGTTGCGCCGATGGAAGAAATTGCGGGTCCAATTTATGATGACTGGAGCCACCGCTTTGGAAAGATACTTGGAAACGGCAAGATTGTAAGACTTGTTGGTCAGACCATTCCTGATCTCAAGTTGCTTGCCGAAGCAAAGATCGCAGTGTGCTCTGTCAAGACCTGGGACATTCTGAGTCGAAGATGGAGACAGAGGAAAGCCGTACAGGCTGTCTCTCTTGTCATTTTTGATGAGTTGCATTTCCTGGGTGGCGAATACGGTCCGACCATGGAAATAGTGATTTCGCGAATGCGTTACATAAGTGGACAACGACAACAAGATAGCTCACAAGGAGGCCTTCGAATTCTTGGGCTCAGCGCCTCACTTGCCAACGCTAGAGAGGTTGGAGAATGGATGGGAGTCACCAACAAAAGCCTCTTCAACTTCTCGCCAAAGGTGCGACCATTGCCTCTTGAAATTTACTTTCAGTCTTTTGAACAAAACAACTATTCTGGTCGTCTCATGGCCATGGGAAAGCCTGTGTATGATTCTATCGACCGTCACATTGACAGAAAATCGGCTATTGTATATGTTCCTAGCAGACGCCAAGCCCAGCTCACGGCAATTGATATTATGACCTACCGTGAAAGTCGAGTCGGAGAGCTTTTCCTTGGAGAGGGAGTCTCGCAGGAGGAAATGACCCGTCTCACGGCCGAAATTCGCGAACCAACTCTGCAGCAAGTTATGGCATCTGGGATTGGCTTCCTGTTTGCCGGCATGGTTGAATCTGACATGGTCATGGTTGTTGATTTGTTCCAAAAGGGAGCATTGCGTGTGCTTATCTGCCCTGTTGATTTTTGCTGGAAGTGTCCTTGCGTTGCGCATTTGGTGGTTGTTATGGGCACAGAATGCTACGACGGCAGAGAAAAGAGACACGTTGACTATCCCGTTGCGGATCTCTTGCACATGATGGGCCGCCACGAAACGGATTCCAGCGGCAAGTGCGTCTTGATGTGCCACGCACCCAAAAAGGACTATCTGAAGAAGCTCTTGTACGATCCACTGCCAGTCGAGAGTCACTTGGATAGTTATCTGCACGATCACTTTAATTCGGAAATTGTAACCAAAACAATTGAAACGATGCAAGATGCCGTTGACTACCTGACATGGACCTTTCTCTACCGACGCTTACCAAAGAATCCTACATACTACGGTTTGCGAGGAACATCCAACGTGTATCTCAGCGAGCATCTTAGCGAAATGGTGGAAACGGTACTTGGCGATTTGGAAGAGAGTAAGTGCTGCAAGCTCACAGACGAAGGTGAAGTGTCGCCTCTAAACTTGGGAATGATTGCAGCATACTACTATGTCCAGTATCGCACGATTGAATTGATCGAGTCTTCCGTGACTCAGAAGACAAAGATTCGCGGAATTCTCGATATTTTGTCCGCCGCCTGGGAATTTTCTACGCTGCCCATTCGCTATGGTGAGGACAAAACACTTAAGATCATGGCACGCACTCTGACGCACAAATTGCCAGACGATGCAGCATTCGATTCCAACACTAAGGCTCAAATTCTTTTGCAGTGCCATTTTAGCAGAAAGTCTCTGCCGCCAAACCTCCGCTCCGACCAGAAGACGGTCATAGTCGATTCTATGAACTTGATTCAAGCCATTGTCGACGTGATCAGTAGTAATGGCTGGCTCAAACCGGCTTTGGCCGCTATGGAGCTGAGCCAGATGACAGTACAGGGTTTGTGGAACAAAGACAACCCACTAAAACAGATTCCGCATTTTACAGACGAGATCATCAAAAGGTGCACGGAGTACAACGGAGAGGAGCCCATCGAAGGCGTGTATGATATTCTCACACTTGATGATGAAGTTCGTAACGATTTGCTTCGTCTGCCTGACGATAAAATGGCCGATGTCGCTGTTTTTTGTAATGCTTATCCAAACGTTGAGGTCACTCACGAAGTTGAGGACCCCGATGACGTTACAGCTGGCGACCCCGTAAAGGTTGTAGTAAACCTTGAGCGTGAAATCGACGAAGAGGACACGGACGAAGATGAAATGGCCGACCTCGGCAAAGTTTCTGCTGCTCTTTTTCCCGGCGAAAAGAGAGAATCGTGGTGGATTGTGATTGGTGATGCCAAGACCAATTCACTGTTGTCTCTCAAACGCGTCAACTTGAAGCACAAGCAGTCGGTTTCCTTGGAATTCTTGGCGCCCGAGGAAGCTGGTGACTACGACTTGACTCTATTTTGTATGAGCGACAGTTACATGGGATGCGATCAAGAATATTCTGTATCGCTCAGTGTCGCTGCGGCCGAAGAAGACGATGGTGACAATGGAGACGAAGATGTTAGCGATGAAGAGGAGTAAAAGAAATTCTAGATAATTTAAGATAAATTGCTGTTTCCTCTGCACTGGTTGCTGTCGGCATTAAATAGCATTGAACGTACTGCACTTATAAAGAAGGCATTTTTGCGTTTCAAAAAAAATTGAAAGCGGCCTGAGCAAATGACTTCCCCATCACTTTGTCATACACCGACTCCACTCGCATTTCAGAGGTACCCATTGTTGTTATAAAAATTGAACCCCATGTTATCAGAAAAGAAGGTTGTGCCGTTGTTGGTTGGGTATAGAAGATCGTCGTCGTCTTCCAATTGGACTGAAGCAAATGATCGATTGGTCGCAGGCATTTGTCGATCGACCTGTGGCTGTTGGTGGTAGTCGGCGGGATTGCTTTGGGGCTGATAAACGTGACCAGGATGCTGTCGCGGCATTTCTATTGATGATGAAAAGCAAAGAGAGTGAGCTTGAAGAATTCTGCATTGTGACATTGAGTTAGACAGAACATACCATAATGCGGACGATAGGAAGAGAAAGGTGCACCACCAAAGCTATGGCTAAAGACCATTCTCTGATCCGCCTTGCCGGCCATGTCTTCCACAGTTTCATGGCGACGATGATGGAGATGAAGTGGAGGAGCCTCAAGACCAGCAGCATTAGTAGCCTTGAACCCAGAAGATCTCGCTGGTGCATCGTACGCAGATCTAGCGGAAGGCTGGTGTTGCTGGTAGTGCTGATGTTGCTGCTCGTACTGCTGGTACTGGTGCTGATATTGTTGATAGTCGCCCGACATCTTTCGAACTGTTTTGTGGCTGGTTCGACTGGCAGCGTCCTTTTTAGCCTGCTCTTCTCGGAACGTCGCAATTGCCTTCTTATACACTTCGCGCTCTTTGAGCTCCTCCGCCTTGTACGGACCCTTTTCAGCGTCACTCGCATTTCGCCACATTTCTCCCAGAAGGCGGCTAACGTCAGTGTTGTTCATATCGGGGTTGTTGGCCTTGACGTACTGCCTTCGCTTTTTCGAATACTTTAAGAAAGCTGACATTGGCCGTTTGGGAGCAAGTGGATGCTTCTTTGCACGACGTTTAGGAAGCACCATTGGGCCTTTGTATTCAGACTTCTCCGTTACAAATCGCACCTTATCATTTCGCGACTCCTCATCCCAGTAAGCTCGATCAGCCTTTGATAGACTCTTCCATTCCTTCGCAACCGTGTTCAAGAGTTCAGGGCTCTCCTACAACAATCAGATTGATGTCAACAGCAGTAGAGAAGCGTGAGTGAGGTATTAGCTACCCGAGATGGTTGACATCCTTTCGTGTTCAAGTTTCCCTACCTCGCTGAATCCGTGTCGAGCCATGATCTCATGCTTTTTGGAGTCCGTAAAACAAATGAATGGCGATCGTGGTGCCTTTGGTAGAGAACCATACTTGGCATTCGATTCCTTCTTCACGTTGACCCCTGGCACGAGTCGATTGGTCTGCAAAGATACATTCTCCTGTGGATAAAAGGACCCCTGTCAAGAATTGAAGTTGTGTGCATTTAGATAACAGACAACACGTACATTGCCAGTCATTTCCTCAAACAGCAAGCACGTAGACAACAAACCGCAACATTCTTAATACTCTACCTTTCTCGGCGTAGTCATCTTGAGCAACAAACAAGGAAGGCCTTCAGTCTCAACACAAGCTTTGCTCGGCTTGATAGTGTCGTCAAAGAGAGGGGAATTCAAAATATGAGATAGATATAGCAAGCACACATTTTATATGAAACTGATGAGAGGTATGAAAGCAGCAACTAGTTGAACATTTCAAACGCGTTGGGTATCTGTTTGTTTATGAAACATCTTTTCCCCCGCCTGAAATTGTGATGAAATTGTTTTATTTTGAGACACAAGTGGGAATCATGCGTTCCTAGCATTTTTCGTTCTGTTGACATTTCTAAGCAATACTACCAGTTACAAACTAGAGTCTTTATTTAAGGCGAAACGCACAAGTGCTCCTGCCAAAATAAGATTCGTTCGTTGTCTATTAGAGTGTATCACATGCGACTGCACTTTAAGTTATTGATCACAATATATCAATGGAATGGGCAGGGCAGGGTGCGTTTGGAATGCGTTGTAAATCAAGTGCGTTGGGTTTGCTCTGAAGCTGTACAGTGCAACACACTTCACAGTCAGCATGAAACATGAGTATATCCGTTGCCATGTATACATGCAGCGCTGCGTCCTTGTCTTCTCAGAGCGGTCAAAATTTGACCTTGGTGACACGTTTATTCACACGTGCCTGCAAAATTGTCGCAAGCGCCAAGAATTACCGACAGAAGTCGAGAAAAAAATAAAACAGTGAAAATAAAAGCATTTACTTGGTACATCTAATGCTTAGAACGCTTGGACCTCCCCCCGCCGCCGCCACCACCACCTTCGCGCGGACGATCTCGTTTCTGATGTCGACTTGACTCTTTTGAATGGCTTTTACTGCTTCCTTGCGGAGGAGGCCGCAGCATATCAAACGAAAATCCACTCTTTTCGGGCGCAAAACCTCCATCATCCCATCCTTCAATGGCCCACCCCGCCTTACCAAAGGCTTTCGTACCATATCCCGCTCGCCATCCACTTCTTCCGTAGGACACGGCCAAACCAGCGTAGGGTCCCGTACTTGTAATGGCACTCATTCCAGCTCGCAAACCCACATGTTTGGATGTCATGTTGGCTGGTGCTTGTCGTTTTCCATCGCCTCCCTTGGGAGTTGCCAGTTTGACTTCCACATTGCGATTATCAATGCGCACTGGCTGCGCTTCAATAGCCTTTTGGGCTCCTTCGGATCCATTTTCAAACGTGACGAATCCAAAGCATCGACTCCGATTTGTATTTTGATCTATCATAATGATAGAATCTGTCACGGGACCGAATTGTTCAAAAAAAGTTTTCAAACCATCTTTATCTACGTGCGGTGGAATCCCTCCCACAAAGACTTTGTTGCCCAATACTTCCGGTGTCATGCCATCTCCACCACCACCACTACCTCCTCCTCCTTGAACAAAAGTGCTGGGTCGATGTTGCATTCGACTGGAACCACCACCAGTGGTGCTGCTGGTCGTGGTGGCGGCATCATCATCATCGCCATCATCACCACCACCTCCTCCTTTACCACCATTGTGAATGGACGGAGGAGCCACACCTCGTGCTTGTGCACGCTTGACATCCACAATTTTGTGATTGATTTCGTGCCTTGCTTCGTTCATGACCAGATCGACCGTGGCGGCATCGGCAAATACGACAAACGCAAATCCACGGGGATCGCCCGTAGCGCGATCACGCATCACTTCGACGGATGCCACGGGACCGTACTGTTCAAAATGCCATCGCAACGATTCTTCTGTCGTCTGCCACGAAAGACCTCCCACGAAAATCTTTCCTGAGATGCAAACACAATTTTTGTTTTTATGAGTAAGTTTTGGAATGCTCGAGGAAAATAATGTAACTAAGAAATCAGTAGAGCACGCAACTGTTTTTCTTCCACGTCACATGTAACAATATTATATTGCGATCTTTCGCCGCGATAATAATGATTGGGTTTTGTTGCAGGTTTCACTAGTACTACTATTTAAACACTATTGTACTTGTATCTCTCGGTAGAGTACAAGTAACAAGTAGCTACTCTGGAATACGTTGATGTCCTTACCTTGATCTAACTGCGGCTTTTTAGGAGGACTAGGTGCAGTCGCAGAAGCTGATCCGTAATAATCCGCCATGTCGATGCTCTTAAAATAATAACAATAATAATGATAATAGGGAGTGAATTAGATTGCTTAATCTACTAGACTACTCCTCTTCGATGAGTTATTACTACTATATTTGTGTTTGAGCAGAGAGCAGAAGGCCTGTTGTTTTCGTTTGTGTCGTTTGATCTGTTTGTATCTACAAAAGGGTTTAGGCTAAATTAGAGATGTACATTAAGCTCATAACCATCTGATATCTCTAGGAGAGGTCCACAATGGCGTCATTCAACAATGTCACTTCTTTTATGGCGGCAATCCTTTATTTACTCAAGCACTCTACTCATTGTTAAAGGGGCACGGCGACTAGACTACTAGTAGTAGCATCATGAGGCCACTGATGCTGATATATCGATGCAGTCGTCAAAGCCACGCAGCGGTTCTATCTGCCACATCATCCTTCCAAACAACCACAACACCTTTCCGCTGCTTGTCTTCCAATGGCAACAACAACGGCAACAACAACAACAGCAACAACAATAGCAACGATAACAATTTCAGCAGGATTCGTCGTCCTAATCAGACCGGTTTTAATAAACCAGGAGGTCCCAGTGTCAGCCGCAATCGTCCATCGTCACCACCGTCGCCGCTGGCTGCACCACAACCATCGTTGCTTCGTACACACATGATTGATTTGTTTCCCGGGAATTACGATGATGATGACGACGACGACGACCTTGCTTCGACCGATGCTTCCAGCGATACTACCATGATGGAAGGTTGGGACGACGATGACAGCAATTATAGTGACATGGAAGCAACTATGGCCCAATTGCACCGCCAATCTCTCGAACGAGAAGCCCAGAAACAACGGTGGCTCCAAAACTCCATCCCACCCGTGCGGGTGCCCGTTATTGATGAAATGGGCCGAAGCTATGGTCGGGGTGGTCGTAAGGCTGCCCAGGCCCGTGTCTGGTTGACACCCGGTTTTGGTAACGTTACCGTCAATCGCAAGGACATTATCGACTACTTTCCGCGCTTTTCGGACCGCGAACTGGTAACGAGTCCCCTCGTCGTGACTCGAACGTGCGGCAAATTCGATTTGCAGTGCATCGTCAAGGGTGGTGGATTGACGGGTCAAGCCGGAGCCATCCGATTGGGAGTCGCACGAGCCTTGCAGTACTGGAATCCACAAGCCTATCGACCAGCGTTGAAGAAAATGGGTTACCTGACTCGTGATGCCCGTAAGGTGGAACGCAAAAAGATTGGACGCGTCAAGGCCCGCAAACGACCTCAATGGAATCGTCGTTAATACAGCAACTGTCGTGCCACTTTTTTATTGTGGGTGCTGCTTGCTGTAGTACAATTTGAATAGGTTGACCATGGAAGGATTGGAGAAGTGTTCTTACTAGACAGTAACATTGATTTAACTTCTTGTAAAAGGCTACTACTACTGCAACATTTCATTTCTTAGATTTAAGACATATTCATTCTATTGCATTACACTGCCTTGGGACCATAAACACCAATCCAGTTCACATCCAAATCATCTGGTTCAATCTTCCAATCCCAGTTCCCACACAGAGGAGGCCGGGTCAAGACCATACCACTGGTATCAATTTTATCCATCTGATACGTCGTCATTATGGTGTTCACTTCATGAGGAGTCAAATACTGATTCCAGTTGTGTGTGCCCGGTGGAACATATCCCATGATGTATTCTGCTCCCACAATAGTCAGCAGATGAGATTTGATGGTGCGATTCATAGTGGAAACAAACAACCGCCCCCCGCTGTTGGTTGCCGTAGGTTTCTTGACCAACAAGGACGCCGCTTGCACCAAGGATTCTACACTTGTGACGTGTTCCAATACTTCCAACAAACATACAATATCGTACTTTCCCGATTGTGCAGAGTCGGATGACAATTCTTCTACTGTCATATTTCGATATTGAATGTTCTTTAACCGAGGATCACCCGTTTGTTGGGCATGATCTTGCGCCATGTCCACCAACGCTTGGGATGGATCAATCGCCGTAACCTGGCCCCCCAATCTGGCCAATGATTCGGATAACAAGCCGCCACCGCATCCCACATCGAGTGCTTGAAGACCCTGGAGGGGTGGAGCATGTGCTGCTGCTGTTGCTGTTGTCATTGTGGAGTCGGAATCGTCGTTCTTTTCTGGAAGGTGATCCAGGATGTAGCCAATCCGAACTGGATTCATGGCAATAAGAGGATGAAATTTAGGATCCCACCAGTCTTTGTGCATACTGGAGAACTTGGATATTTCTTCTTGGGAAACGGATGATGAAGAAGGTAGAATAGAAGCAGTATTGTTTGACGAGAAATATCGCAATATTCGACGAGAGATAAGGATGGTCGTTGCACCAATTCTAGGTCCTCCTCCTCCTCCTCCTGCTGCTGTTGGTAATAACCTTCTAGCTCCACTTCTGCTGAGTATCCGTGCTGCATTCATTCTGCTAATATGTTGCAATACTTTCTGAAGAAGTCAAGTGGAATGTGGAATAACGATTTGAGGTGAGGCAGATACAGGTTTGTTGTGATGAGTACCTGGTAAAAAGGCACCGTATGTAGACTACGCTAGCTGTAGTGAGGAGCTCATTAAGTCTCGTTGCTGCTGTATGTGAATTATTTAAGTACCAGGTTTAGTTAAAAGTGATCAAATGTGCGAGCTAGATGAGTCAGAATCAGAATCTTCTTCCACCAAGAGGCAAGAGACTCAACCAAAAATCACAAACATCGAACTCTTTATTCACGTTGAGGACACATTAAAAAGAGAGAATTTAAGAGAAAGATAATACGATGATCTGCATCAGGCTTGCCTTCTTTGTTACATGGCTGCTTTTTCCAACGGCTCAAGCGCTGATTACTTTCTCAACCATCCGTATTGCAAACACCCCACAGCAAGAACAATCCAGACTGATTCTTCAGGCGACAACAACATCAACAGCATCATCCACATCTCGTCTTTGTCGAGCCCAGGGATTGATCAAATCCTTGGTGGAAGAAGCTAAATGTTTTGCCACGGAAGAGGGGGCCAGAGCGTTCGGTGAGGTTTGTTCCCGCGATATCGTTTACGAAGATTGCTTTGAAGGTCAACCACTGCTGGGAAAACAAGCCGTCACGGATCACATGCTTCTCAAAGTCGCCCAGCGAAAAGGCAAAGGCGATGTTCGGATCGATCGCATCAGCGACGGAGACATAGCTTGCGGATTTGCTTGGACGTGGATCAGCGGTGATCAAGAAGGATTGCGAGGTACGACCTTTGTGGAACTCAACAAGGACGGCGAAATTCAGTATATTCGAGAAATTCCAGAGCCCCTGTTCAAACCGGGTGATTTGACCATTGAATTATTAAAAGCAGTCACCGCTGGTGCCGAACGAAAGCCGTTCAAAGAGTATGCACAACGAACACCCACGGTAGCCAATGAATTGGCTAAATATTTGTTTTTGGAAGTCCAAGGCTCGAGCGTGGACGAGTCCATGCGCTTGTTTGACGATTCCATTCGGTACCGAGATTTTAATTACGAAGATATGTTGCAAGGCAAGGACGAAGTGTGCAAGTTTATTGAAGATTTTAATTTTCCGGGCATTCAATTCCGTCCCCAACGCTTTGACGATGGCCGCGATGCTACGTGTTTTACGTGGGAAGTCGTTCTCGAAGGAGCCCCGGATACGATCAGGGGCATGTCCTTCTACGAATTGAATCCCAAAACACGCAAGGTACAGTACGTACGAGATGTTCCTGAGTCGGCTATCAAACCACCTCCTTTGGGCAAATTGGCAAGACTACTGCGTCCAGGTAAGCGCTTCTTGTTTTGTGAATGTTCCCGAGGGCGGGCGGTTGCTGTTTCACTTCACAACTTGCTCTGCTTACTAATACTCATTGTTTTTGAAAAAATAAACAATTTAAATAGGACTAGGGGTATTTCAAGGAGTCAAAGCAGGTAGCAGGCCCGGTGGAAAGTAGGACCAGAGACGATGATAATGTATTAGAATCTAAAAAAGAATTATTCGGAGTAGTATGAATTTTCCTGTTTGCTTTGAAGAGTGAAAGACCAAAAATGGCTCCATATGTGGATGCATTTCAGTTGCCACTCGTAGAAGAGCAGAATGGAGGTTCGCAGTGGCAAATGTGCGCAGATTGGATGCATGTGCTGCTGACAGTATCTCAATAATCAATGGAGCCCCCTGGCTCCAATATATTAAATTTCCCATTTCATGAATACAGAGCAGCTGGTTGTGGTGTAGTTCCCATGATGGACTATTTTGATAAGAAACACCTACAAGGAATGGTTTCGAGATCGACTGCTCCTTGACTCCTTGATGTATAAAAAATGTAAAATGTGCCGACCATGGAAATGTCTTTAATGAGCGGCCCATCTGCTTCCTGCGTCTTGTTAACTTCGTCTGGCGTCTCCATGAGTGATCCCCAAAATATTTCGTTGGACTTTGTTATTTTTGTCTGGTGTTTCCATGAGTGATCCCCATAACATTTCGTTGGACCTCTCGTGAATAGCGTTGCTCACGCCAGCTGACACAGCCAGCGCTAAAACGGACCCTTTGAAGAATACCTCTCCTTCACAAAGAAATTTTGCCATTTTTGAAGAACCTCCGAGCATGTTATTTTAATTATATTATTACCTACTTAATTAGGGTTTGGAAGGTAAAAAATATTTAGTTTCGTAATTTGTGAACTTCTTCTCACAAGGCGAGCACGTTCCATCCGGCTTCCAGTGGCTTTGGTTGTAGTTTTGCTCGTTTGAGTCGGATGGTGAGAGATCCCGAACGATGCGAACTCGTCTCGAAGAACACTGTTCTCTTTTTGACAGGTGTCAGCTGCAGCTGCAGCGTAAATTCTTGTCAACACAAAAAATAATAAATAATTGAACCAAACAGAAAAGATACTTGAGAGGAACCAAGAACTCTAAATTTTATAAATTTAACTCACCAATAAAAAACCATGCTGTCTCTCATTGCTCGGCGCCTCGCCCAAACTGCATCCCGCCGCGGTATTCCAACTTTACGCCTAGTTTCCAAAGTTGCCTTGAGCACCGATTCCAAGAAAAAAGTTGTTGATATGAGTGATTTTGTTGGAGCCAGCGATCATGCGGAACTGTGGGTCAGTAACCCCGCCGTGGATACTCACATGGCCGAAGAATTTCGCATCTTGGAGCAGCAGCTCGAAGAAGGTTTGAAGAGCATGGACAATTTTATGAAACTGCCATTTGCAATTGATGCGCCGGACGGAGAATCCGACGGTCACTTGAAGGGAGAATTGGCAGAAGCCAAAGCCATTTTTGACGACATGGCGGCTCACAAGGAAGAGATTCGAGAACGATTGGCGGCAATCAAGGAACTCGTGGAAGACGCAAAAAAGATCTACGCCGTCGATAGTCCGGATGGCGACAGTGATGCTCACATGGCAGACGAAATGGCTGAAGTTGACAATATTATCAACTTTGCCGCGGAACACGAAGACAAGAAAAAAATTGAGAAGGAGCACAAGTTGCAACAGGATGTTCGAAAGTTCCATGCCAAAGATCCCGAGCATGACTGGTAAATATTATCATTTATTTATTTATTTTCATGTTCAATTGGAACGATCGGACATGGAAGGCCTTCCCGAGATCTTTGGTAATTAATATCTCACTAAATATAGAGTAATAATACTGGTAAACAAATTTTACATACGTATCTGGCTGTCTTCTTGTATGTATCTTATCAATTAAAATGCGCTAATGGCTTGGCTGGCAATGATCCTCCGAGTTCCAGAATAAAAAATAATAACAGAAAGACGCCGCTACTCCAGCCTCCAACTCTCTTTTACAAATTACTTGGGCCATCTTGCTTTGCAAGACTTTGGTAGCCGACTGCTTGCTGTTATCAAAAGAATCAATCATGCCAATATCGGTGCAATCGGCCTAGAAGAGCCACAACTCAGATTGAGAGTCCAGGGCGTACCCTTGATTGGGCTCAAGGCATTGCTACAGTAAGCAGCGCATTTGCGTGATAACAGTCGAGAGTGCAGGCTGACGCCTTTATGGAACGCCTTTTGAAGCATCGAACGATGGTCAAGAAGTTGCAAACGAGACACAACCAGGACATCATGGAGAGTAGGCACCAGCGGAGGCATGGGTCATGTTGGATGTTAGGTACATGTGCAGTGCAGCGGCAGCGGCAGAATTGCACATACTCGGGCCCTCTACATGCCCTTGTAGTACACTTTCTGCGCACGCAGTTGTGTAGGAAAGGAGGTTTGTGTGTGCGAAAGATAGTTTCTTGTATCGTTTTGATAATGATACAATCAACGAATATGTATCGGAACATGAAGAGGAAGTTTAGCCTGCATTCCGACAACTGTAAAAAATACAGTACTCAGTAAAAAATTACTGTACTGGGTAGTCTACCTAGTTGCTGGTCTAGCTAGCTAGCTAGAGCAGTAGTAGGTCTACTACTAGCTAGTAGTATTCTTAGCTAGTACTACTAGTAGTAGACTACTCTACTACTACAGTAGCTAGTAGTAGACTACTCAGTAGTACTAGCTAGAGAGGTTTAGCAAGATGTATTTTTCAATAGTGACGTCATATTCAAATCTTTTTCTCATGATTGATCCATCTACTCTACTAGTAGTACTAGTAGAGCTAGTACGGTAGTCTACTAGTAGTACCAGTAGAGCTTTATTCTGCACTCTAGCTACTAGCAGTTTTAGACATAAAAGTAATGCAGGTAAAATCGCAGCAGGCGCTAAAGTAGACACATACGAGTACTTGTGTATTCTAGTATCCAATAGCTTCCAAATCCAACTAACCAGCAGAGCATGAGTCGGCTGACCAAGCTTCGCCTCCAAACCACTGTTTTGACTGCTGCCGCTTCCTACCTTTCCCTGTTCTCCTCAACTCAGATTCCCGCCACTGCAGCCGCCATGTCCACTGCTGCCTCAAACAAAATCATTGACTCGCACCTTCATGTCTGGGCCAGTACCGATGAAGCCAAATCACGCTTCCCCTACGCCGAGGGTCAAGAGCCACCAGAATCCCTGCGGAATCTCGCGTCCGTTTCGGAATTGTTGAAAAGAATGGACGCCACTGGTGTCGACGGCGCTCTCATTGTACAACCCATCAACCACAAATTTGATCACTCGTACGTTGCCGATGCCATGAAAAATCATCCCACTCGTTTCAAAGGTATGCTTTTACACGACCCGTCCCTCGCAGTCGATGCAGCTGTGTCCAGATTGGAAAATTTTGCGCTTCAGGGATTTGTCGGGGTCCGGTTCAATCCTTATCTGTGGCCTAAATTGGAAAATGATACATTAACAAAAATGTCAACCGCTGGTGGAGCTGGAATAGCTGTGTATGAGCGATGTGCTGAACTGAAAATGCCCGTCGGAGTCATGTGTTTTCAGGGACTTCCACTGCACTACGAGGATATTTTGGAACTCATCCAAGCTTCGCCAGAAACCGTGCTGATCTTGGATCATTTCGGATTTACTGGTTTGGACAACGAGGATGCCTTTCAGCAATTATTAGATCTCGCTAAATATCCCAACGTCATTGTCAAAATATCGGCGCTATTTCGATTAAAGGATGAATCTCCTTACGAGAAAGTACACAAGGAGCGTTTGAATCCGTTGCTGAAAGCCTTTGGATCTGGTCGACTCATGTTCGGTACTGATTTTCCGTTTGTGCTGGAGCAAGCCGAATCCTACGATGGCATGGTGCAGCTGACATCATCTTGGTTGACTAATGACAAGGACAGATCAGCTGTTATGGGCGGTACAGCCGAACGAATTTTTGGTCCTTGGGGATCTCCGACGATGATCCCTTTTGAGGATGATCTGTAGAGTACTATTAAGCTACATCATGAAGGCTTTATCTCAGAAATTTACCAAGGGATTTGCTGCAACTCGTGCAGCGTAGCGTGTGGCCGTCGTTTTTTTCGACAGCATAGCTAAAAATACTGATGTCAGCTATTTTGCAAATTAGCACGAGAATTCTCTACAGACCAACGTCTATATTCTCGCTCATTCAAGAGGGGCCATTCTCGCTTACTTCAAAAAGAGCAGAGGCATCTTCGTTTTTATAAGTCGGTTGCAACTGGTGAACGGTGTCCACCCACCTTTTCTTCAATATTGCTGTCTCCATGTTAACAGGCTTTAGCACTACAGACAGAGATTTGGCTCTTAAGACGTTGGGGCTGACGAGGTGACGCGTCATTGCCCAGCTGATCGACTTTGCTATGTCACTTCGCAGAAGAATTACTAGAAAGCCGACTTGCAAGGCGATTGGGCTGTATTGGCATAGAATCGCCAAGACCTTTGTATTCGGCCAAATCGTAGGTCGCGGGTGACATGGAGTCGCTTATTTTTAGATCGTCCCTTGAAATCGCCTCGTTGCCTCGTTGTTGGGTAGTTTGTGTTGTAGCACTGCCAGTTGGCGGTGTGCGCCTTGAAGTCAAGGAGGAGGGTGGTATATCACTCCAAAGCTTGACCTGACCTTGCCTGATTGCATTTTCAGACTCCTCCAATATTTTCAAGAGACCAGGAGGAAAAGAATTCACCTGTTGCGCGTTGGCAGTAGTCTGTGTTCCAGCGGGGTCATTTGCTGTATAATTGTGGTCTCTTTCGGTATTTGCAGGGCGACCGTCTTGTCCGTGAACGTCTGAATGGAGATCTGACTGCGATTTGAAAAGACTCGAAATATGCGGTAGAGTTCTAGTCTCGACAATTCCTATTAACATACGAACAAATGACATTTTGCGATCTGAAGGCTGCTCAACTATCCTCCGACTGAACACTTCCTCATCTTCTCCCAGTAGATCAAGGTCAAAATGGTAAGGAGTGCCGTGAGAGGGAATGCAAACGCTTCGCTGCTGTTGATGCGCCAGGGATACCCGCGCTTCTGTTTCATTTGCGCCGAACGCATTTCGTTTCTGTTGTTGGTCGGAGTATCTTTCTCTCAACTTTTCAGCAAAAATAGGATAAAGATAGACCAAAAAGTTGGGCAGCCCTTGTAATGGTGTCAGGAAAGCAGCTGCGTAGAGCAATCGAAATTCAATGTCTTTTCCAACGGCTTGATAAATTCTCAGTAAAGTTATCGGGAACCAGGTGGCATAGAAAACCAAAGCGTAGCGCAAGCACTGAAACGCCAATTGACGGCGACGGAGCGCAAACCTTGATATGCCATTGCTTGTTTTGCTGGGCAGTGATTCAATGCCCTGAGTTGGCGCGCTGAAATTGGCTGTCTGAAATTCTGTGATTTTGTATTCTTCTGCTGTCGGCTCTGGACAGGACATATTGAAAGTTGAAGCGTGCTTGTCGTGGTCAGGCTGTCCATTCTCTGAAGTCCTTGAATTGGCGGATATCTCTTCTTCCACTGCATCGGACACGACGGGGCATTGTATACAAATCTGAAGAGCAGTCCCACCAAACTCGCTCTCTTCATCCACTGAGACCGCTGGTTTGCTTTTCACATGCTTTTCGGTGGTAAGAGTGAGCTTTCGGAAGTAAGATACAAGCCGGGCAAGATTGTAGGACACGAGTACAGCTGCGAGCCATAGCGGGGCATAGAAAAAGCCCCACCGATACGGCGCTGTGTTTTCATTTCTTCCTGGAAGGTCGTTGATCCAACACCACAAAGTGGCGTTGTTGAATATTTTCAAAGGTAGGCCTATAATGGCTGTCGTAAATCCCCAGCCCAGCGGGCCCAAGTGGAAAAGAAACTCGTATTTACGAAGCATAGCTTCTCCCCAAGACAAGTGCACCGCCAGCAAGAAGTAGACGCTCAAGCTGAGATTGTATAACGGATTCGCTATCCCGACTTGTAGGAAGAAACCTTGACAAGTGCACGTGTTCGTGTTACCAACTGCCCATAGCGCATCGCCCTTTGGTATAGGCCAGGTGCTCATTACCCACCAAAAGCTAGTCAAGGCATCCGTCAAGCACATGCCCAGTAGCAATCGATGATACGCCTGGCATCTGCGGCGTGGATCTGTCAGTACAAGCCATACGACTATTGAGGAGCACAGGACGCTCAGACCTGCAGTGAATTTAGGCGTTATAGCCAACGCTATCTCCTGCTCTTCGGAGAGTGCATGTCTCATGGTGTGAATTACTTGTAGTAGACTAGCTGTTGTTATCTCACTTTTTACAATATATCTGGGGGTAATTTTACCGAGCATTGATAGGTAGAGTACTGGTACGGTAAAATGCATGCATCAGTCATCAGTGTGTACTGGTAAGCAATGGTACCTGGTACCACTGGTACTGGACGATAGTAGTGATTGTAGGAGACGTCTGTTTTGTTAAGTATGTTGTTTCCGTCATCATCATGTCCTCCTTTAAATGACTGCTTGACCTGTAAAAATCTTCTTGCTCTTAATTGGCTTACCGGTATTCGTTTAGGAGCATCGCAAAGCACTTGCATCCCGCCCAAGGAGGAACAGAACCGCCTACCGGTACCGTACCTGGTGCTAATAAAACAAAACAAAAAAACAATCACTTCTTGCTCCTGACGTCACCCATCTCTTTTATAAAATGGGATAAGTGTGCATCATTACTTTTGATCCCAATGTCCGAAAATTGCCCCCACGACAGGTTTCCACACACTCCATCCTCCAACTTCCAAAGCATGGATACACTCTGCACTCTGCACAACATGGCGAGGTTGATCTTGCGAGGATACATGCGGCTTCTGTTGCTTTATGTTTTTATTCTGGTTGACTTTGAATTCTCTGCAGATGCATTCACCATACCGAGAAATCAAAAATGGAATCGGCAGAAAGACAATTTGCATCCTTTGGTAAACGTTCATCTTGCATGGCTTCCATTGTCCTATGATCGGCTTGGATTAGCAGAGCTAGTAGATCCACCACCAGCTATGGAAACAAATGTATCGGCGGACCTTTCAAGAAAGTTTCAGAAATTTGAAGATGAAAGAAACAAAGAAGAGCCTAGAATCATCTTACCACAAATGGACAAAGAATCCTCACTGAAAGCTCGCTCGGAAGGCATCGGTGAAACGATTCAACAAGCAAAACTGAACATTCAGGACAAACCAAAAACTCCTTCAGGATTTTCTTCGTGGCGACTAAAAGTCACTACAACACTACGAAAGGGGTTCAAGAGACCTAGCACTCGATTTCGGGTGACTCTTTTATCGGTTTCTGCCTTTGCGGGGCTGGCTCTAGTTCGCATTAACACCAAGAGAGTAAATGCTGCTGTTTCTCTTGCTACAGCCGTACAAGGATGGATTCATCATCGTGGATTCCAGGGCCTCGCCGCTATGGGCCGTACTTTCGCCTACGCGTGGGCGGCACTCGTGGCATATCCGAGACTATTGGATCGCCGAGCAACCGAACGACAGCAGAAGAGACGTGACAAGCAATTGGAATTGCGACGGAATGAATTAATAGGATTCGCTACTGAAGTATTTCGTTTGCAACAAGAACTGGCGAGTATCGATGCAGAAATACGATCCTTTCGGCGAGAAATTATTTCTCTCCGAGCTCTCGTCGCCGCACAGGTTGGAAACAATCATGGCGTTATGAACAATGCTTCTTCGGGTAAAAAATCCTCCCCCTCATCTTTCACCACCACCACCACCACCACCAGCAGCAGCAGCGGCGGCAGCAGCAGCAGCACCCCTCACGTTGATGACATTCAAAATGCAATTGCTGCCGAAATGTCACATTTAGAACATCTGCGGGCGGATACTCAAACAGCACTTACAGTGGCTCGTCAAATGTGGGCCGAAGCTAGAGCCCAATCTCCTCCCGAAGCTTGGCCCGCCAGTTCAGTGATACTTTCGAAGCCCCCATCGTCGTCACATTCCGCATCATAACCGTCATCATAGTCGTTGCCATATCCCCTTGCTTTGCGATAAAAATGATGTATAAAATTCCTCGAGAGCAGACCGTAATCAATCAAATCAATCACTGCTTCTTAGAATTGCCCAAAAACTTGAGGACTGTCTTGGCCGCAGCATCGGCAGATGCAACACAACCCAAAAAGCTAGACTGCGTCATAAAATCGCCACAAATGACTAGACTACCAGATAAAGTGGACAGACACTGCCACGACGAGTCTGATGGTGGATCGGCGACAACGGCTTCCATGGGACGAATCATTTGTGATACATACCAGGCGATACTCTTTTTATCCAAGCGATAGCGATGGATTGTCTCGACAGGCAGTCCAGTCTTTTGTGACAATATATGGTCCACTGTGGTCTCTTCAAATGTGTTGATGCGTCCAGCTTTGCTGTGAACTGCAATAGCACACGGTGTGTCCATTTCATCCATAGCCAACTCACGCTTAGGATCTTGCCAGGATAGATAACTCACATTGTGATTTGGTTTTAAAGAATCTTCGTCGTCGACACTAATCTCAAGTCTACCGTTTGAAAAGGCTTTCGTGAGAGCAGACCTGAGGCGAGGATCAAAAAAGTGTGCCTCACAAATACGACTGTCATATCCGACATTCTTCAACACATGCAGCGCAGGTTCGTCCAAGAGTGCTTCAAGTCCACTAATTGACAACGCATCGGGTGCAGGAATGCAAATAATGACGGCGTCGTACACTTTTGAGAAGGACGATTGTTGGTCGTGTGTTAACACGGATCGATCAACCCCACAAACCTGGAATCTTCCATCATCAAGACGTTTGATGCTGTCGACTCGTACTTCAAACTTAACATTCAAATTTTGAGGCAAGAGAGCTTGTATTACACTTGTTAATCCCTTAGGGGCAGCATAGTGTAACCATAATCCTTCCCAAATCATGCGTTCATCGGTTTCACCCAGAGCAGTGTCCGGTACTAGCTTCAACAAATTCTCTTGTACGAGTGAATTTACCATTGATTGAGCGGTCCGTAGATTCTCTTTTGTGACGCCGTGCCCCCCAAGTGCTCGAAAATCGTCCGCATTGACCGTCGAAAGAACTTGTGCACCCACATCCGCTATGGCAGCAGTTGAACCATCTTTATAAATGGCACGAGCTCCAAACCTTCCGGCAGGATACGAGGCTCGTTCAAAAATATCTATCTTTAGTATTTGATTGTTGATGTTGTTGAAATGCTGATGAAGCTGTCGCGCAGTCAACGATCCCGTAATTCCACACCCTACAATCAATACATTCTTTGTCTTCCATGGAGTACTCAATGGTTCACAGCAGCAGCATCCATGATGTTTGCTAAACGATAGCTTCGTTTTATTCGTCGTCGCATCAGACCACAATAAATGTAGCGAATAACAACCAACAATCGCCGTTCCAGCCAGAGTTACTGCTCGTGTAGAGTAGCTCATTTTCGATTCTGAGAACATAAATACATTGTTATCCCAGCTATTTGGTGTAGGGCAATTCTAGGCTGTGTGTATGAAGTACAGCTGTACAGTATGAAGAGGAGGAGGTATAACGATGAAAGCAAAAAATGAATCAGTCGTTTCTCTCTATCTCCAAGAAAGATACATTCGAGAAACGAAAGAGCGCAGAGTTGATCAACAATGTTGGCGTAATACTACTAGCACAACACGAGTAGACTACGTGTTGTATTGAAAGTAGGCAAGCCTTTAGATGTTTCGAAAGTCGATCATATTATCCAATGAAATCTAATATGTTATTAGTAGTTCTACTCGTTGTCTAATAATCCTAACTAATGTTTCACAAATGATATCATCAGACTTCCTGCAGCTCGCACAGAAAATCTCAAGTTGCAGTTGCTGATTTTGCTCTTGATTGTTGGTGAGACACCAAGTCGCACGATGATTTAAGCCTGCAAATTTTCAATAATTTGCTTGCCATTGACAAGCTCTTGAGCAATAAATCCCATGCTGGCGAGCATAGCAAGGCGACCATTTTGGAGTTCCTTGGTTGAGAGTTCATACAACTCGGCGGGATTGTCGGGTTTCAATCCAAGGGGATCAAAACCGATATCTCCTGGGAAGTAGCTGCAGTCACGTGTGCCAAGAGAAAGGTAAGGTATTAGAAAAAATGCATTCACGTTCAAAGCACTTGACACAAAAATCCATTGCAGATTTCACTTACCCGTCCTGCAAGGTCCATGGTCCCTCGGTAGGCGCTTCCCATCCCTTGAGTGCACGGTTGACTTCAGCAAAGCCAATCAGGGTCGAGAGGAGAGTAAAGAAGGCTGGAGCAACGGCGCGCACTTCATCCAAATGGTAGATGGCAGGACCAATGGACTTGGCTTGCATCGCGAACAAGGGATGGAAATTGATTGGATCTTCCTGAACCAAAAATCCAAGAACAGCCAGCATAGCGACGCGTCCGTGCATGGTCTCGGCTTCGCGGAAGTACTTGATTTGCTCGAGCGATTTGCCTTCGGACAAACCAAGAGGATCAAAACCATCCCCAAAAGGAGTGACGGCTCCGGGAAGGCCGTACGCCATTTTACTCTCATCGGGTACCCAGTTGGTAGCACTTAAAGAAGTAGCGGTAGCGGGACTCTTCGTGCTGGGGGCAAAAGCAGCAGCCGAAGAGGCTAGCATAGCGATCGAAAGAAAGGTAAGCTTCATTTTTAATTAATATCTGTCTCTTACTTTGCAAAATTACTCTGTGAATTTCGTTCAAAAAATAATTTGTGATCTTATTTCTGATAAAAATTACTCCGAGTATCTATTGAATTGGTCAGAAACCTGATGGTTTGAGATGATGATGTGTTGGTGATATCTACCTTACATAGTACATAGTAGGATACGACTCATACTACTAATAGCACAGAGTACCGTAGCTACAGTAGATAGGATCGAAAGCATCGCCATATATCTGTGGATCTACTAGTCTACTAGTAGAGTCGAGTATGGCTGACTCATAACGATTCTAATAAGAAATTTGGTACAAGATTTCATGCCGTTTCTGCATAAGCAGAAATGTCTTAAGATATTATGATGATGATGATGCGACCGTTTACGCAGAAGGAAAACGAAAAAAGATTTTGTCCCAAACATGCAGCCAACACGACAACAACATGATAGTAGAAAAGAAGATCTTCTACTACTACCTACCAGTAGACTACCCTGGTAGTAGAAAATCTGTTCCTTCCGTTTCAGGATTGCGAATGTGTGTGCGTCATGAATTTAGAAGAGCGCACAGTGGATCATGAGAAAAATGTGGGTTAAAAACAAACATTTTTTGTTATTATTTTTATTTTACAATCCACAGCACGAAGAGCATAATACTATTGAGTGGTTAAGTGTTAAGTACCCCTCGTATTACTTGCTACTTTTCCTGTATATCATGTCATGAGACGGCCACGAAGAGAGTGGATTCTTTGTTGGCATCTGTATTGGCTGAGCCTTAGTATTTGCACCGCTGCTGCATTTCATCTTCCAGGTCGTACCTATCTGGGAAATCACGGAGTAGTGTACTCTTACTCTCATCCTAGCTTCAAAACCAATATAGTATTATTCCTCTCTGCGACTACGAAGTATACAGAGAGAGATCTTGATCCACCAAAACCACCAGGAAATCCATCATCAGCTGCTGATAAACCCAAATCTTTTCGTACCGGTCAACAGCAAAGACGACAACCCAAGACGCGGAGACCCCGTTTTTACTGGCAAAGCGTAGAAAATGTTGAGAAAGAATTGCGAGACTTTTGGATACACGTGGGAGTGACCATTCCTGAACCTCCAATTAACACCACCACCACCACCACCACCAACAACAACAACAACACAATCACCAAGAAGAGTAATAACCAAAAGGCCCATCCGCTTTGCATACCCAACGAAACTCTGTTGAATTATTTTGGGAGGCACGATTTACGGGCAGCGATTGTTGCTCACGGAGGGCGAGAGGAACTGTCTCATGCATTGCTGTTGCCCAATGAATTTGTTACTATCATGCCAGGAAAGTGGGAAGAAGCCGTCAACACAAGCCACGAGCTTCAAATATTGATCCAAAATGAAACGCACGTTGACTTGACCGCGGAGGAACCGCCATCGTTATTGTTATCGTCTGCGCAATCGCCATCGTCCGTGCTGCCGGACAAGAGTCGACATCGAAAATGGTTCCACCAGGAGGGACGCAAACCAATTTCGTACTGGACACAACAGAGAATCATCGAAGAGCTGTACGATTATTTGGATGAATACAAAGACTTGTATGGTCGACCTTCGATATGGTGTCCTCGGCCCAGCGAACTCGCGACGAATGGACGAAAGGATTTGGCGCAAGCCATGGGGCGATTCGGTGGGACCCGACGGATTGTGGAATTGGCAGGGTTGGTGCCCTTTCGCGAGTGGAACTATTTTGAAGGTCAATACGAGCTACTGCTATTGCTCAAGGAATACTTGGATGAATACCATCCTACAGCAGAGAAAGATGACATACTGAAGTATCAATACTTTCCAAAAGTTGCCGAGATTCGCAGCAATGGATACGACCGACTGTATAATCTCATTCAATACTATAGTGGATCCAAATTTTTGTCTGGGCGGTTGGGAATGTCAAGAAAATATGGCACCAATACGGGTGGAGGCGCAATAGAAGGCTCCTGGGGACACTTTAGTATTGTATTTGCCATTCGCCTCTGCGAATTCATCCGAAGTCGACATATCAGGGCATCACCTCCCGTTAGGAATCCAGTTATTGCTATACCGAATCAAGCTACCTTGCAGCGTTCTGGTGTGGATGGGTTGTGGCTGCACGAAAAAATTATCGAGTTTGGTGGCTACGAAAATGTGGCCCGAAGGCTCTATCTGGAATACTAAAATAAATAATACATTTTTAGTTCGCTTGTTACAGCTCGACGAAGAGATGCAGAGTATAGTTTTCTTGAAGTCTCCGTGGAAGTTTTAACAAATATTAGTGTGTATATTGATTTTTTTATGGTCTCAACTGCTCCTCTTTTCAGACGAAAAATTCATGCAGGAGTATTAGTTAAAGCCATTTGAATTTTCAAATGGCTTCCAGGCAGTGTTCATCATGCTGAAGGCGTGCATAGAATACACACGCCACCCGTTGTCGAACGGGCGAGTGAGCAGTAACTTTCTTTTCTGTGATTCTTTTATCAATTTTTCTTGTCTGGTTCCATTAATTTTTTATTGGCATTGAGTAGTCTGTCGTGTTATCCTCTTTTTTAAGTTGTGTTGCTGTTATTATTGGAGATACCACCCCTCAGAAACATTATCCCTTTCATTGTTGTCATTCCCCCCAGGCAATTTTTTAAAATCAAAAGATTCGGTTGTTTTGTTCACATTAGTCCGTGGGCCCTCTTGTATCGGTCACGCTTTACTTTGCGAGACTCTGCCGTGTTTTCTTCCCGCAGAGCTTGCCCGGCTTTGCGACGCGCCACAATGTCTGGAACAATATACCATTTGCCATTTTCCTTATCTTTTTCCAAAAATCGTCCACCATCCTTTTGGACGTATTCGACCAATAACGAAGCCCAGTGCGTCTTTTCGTCCTTGGAAGCTGCTCGGTAAACAGGCTTGGCATTTTCAATCTCTTGTCGGTATCGTTTGTTACCCGGGTGCTTGTTACTTAATCCACCCCGACCCAAAAGAACATCCCGATCCGTGTAGTCAACATATACCTTTTTCTCGGGAATAATCTTGCGCGACTTGTACACACGCTTCTTTCTGATTCTGTCTGTTGTGTTTGTGACAGAAAGGTTGCTATCACTCGTCGTGATGGGTGCCGACGCGACGGGTGTCGGAACAGCCGCCTCCATGCTTGGTATTGCTTCGGATGCAATCGTCGTATCTGCCCACGGTGCTGGAACAGGAGCAGCAGCAGCAGCAGTAGATTCCAAAGAGGCAGGTGCAGTGGAAGGTGTTGTTGTTGTTAATGACGAAGCCGGTGTGCCAAGACCTTCTTCGTACAACCTCATCCACTTGCTGACCGATTCCGATTGCTGAACAGGAGCACGAGCAGGCATTTTTGGTGGCATTGATGCTGCGGCTGCTGATTTTCCTCCCAATTCTGACGTTTGAAACAAACCCTTGTCGTAGTCGACATCAATATGGCTTGGTTCGTATCCATTCATCCAATCCTGACTGGTGTAGGCTCCTTTATTATTGTTATTTGAGGGTGTTTTGCGTGCAGCTACAGGGGGTCCTGGATGTTGCGGAAGTCCTGTAGCTTCTACTTCTGATGCTGCTGTAGCTGTAGCTGATGCTGTTGGTGGCGGTGCTGCTGCTGCCGACTTGCTGTTACTGTTCCAGTCAATCGTGTCGAGAGATTTCAGCCAATCTGTGCTTTTGAAAAAGGTTGAAGGATCTGTATTGGCCGGTCCATTGGTTGCCAGCGCGTCTTTGTAAGCATCCAAACTCTTCAAAAAGTCTTGGCTCTTGAACAAGGCAGCCGTCGAATCATTGGTGTTGAACATCTTGGTGAAGTCTGTCGAGGCAACGCTGTCCTTGCTCTGCAGCAATTTGTTGAAGTCAGTGGAATTGAAAATCATGTTCAATGTTTCCTTGGGTATTGGATCTTTCTCACCACTGGGTTTACCACTGGTCATGTGCGTTGTTGTAAAACGAGTGTTAGTACTGTTGTCGATGCTTAACGAGGATATGGTGTTGCTACAGAGGTTGCTAGATTAGTAATTGATGTCTTCCGTTCACGAAACGAATTTGTTCGTTTTTGCTGCTTAAAAATAACAATAATGATGGTTGGTTAAAGTTACTGTAGTTCTTTGTGTCGTAGCAGACCTGTTCTAGCTCGAGTACTGTACGAATGAAGCATGGCTGCCTGCTGGTGATGCTGAGATGAAGATGAGTCAAACCCGTACCCACTCCACCCGGTCAATTGAAAGTTCGATGAAAATGCTGGAGCAGTTTGGATCAATCACGAAACAAGTTAAGCAACTAGAGTTAGAGATTTACCCAACACGACTTGGTCTTTTGACTTCGATTGAATTCAAGGGAACACATCTCCGAGCCACCGAAGGATCTTTTCTTTCAGGCCTCTCAAATCAACTATGCTCGAGGCTACTGTTTAGCTATTGGTACCAGGTAATAGAGTACCAGGTACCGTAGTCCTTTAAAAAATAGCTTCGCTTTTATTTTAATATTGTGACAAGTAGAGGATCGTTGCTCTTTTGTAAAAGACAGCTCATAAATTTTTGTATCCGAACTTGCTACCGATTAAATGGCAAATTTTAATAGTGCAACTATCGACAGCCGACAGCATACCTCAGAATATCCAATCCAAGCCTGACACAGAATGACTGACCATACAGCAGCAGCAGCAGCCCATGATGAAGTAGTACCAGATCTTAAGAATACAAAAAATCGAGTTGATCTCCTTCTCGGGACACTTCTCGCCGTGAATGATCCTTCTCGACGTCCGTCTTGTTCAAATCCGGCCCCTGTTAAACCCAAGGTGGCCAATCGTCGACTTGTATCCGATGAGCTGGAAGATACCAGGCGTCGTGTAGATCGCCTGATCCGGAAACTTTCCAATCCTGATCGCCGTAACAGGTTTTCATTTGTTTCTGATACTACTAGTACTATTCCTGCTGCTACTCCTACTCCTGCTACTGCTCTTGTTCCTCGTCAAGAATCAATCTCGATAGTTGATCCTCTTAACTTTCTCGAGGATGATGTACCTCCCCAAGAGCTCAAACTTTCAGAAATTCCCGATGTTCCGCCTACGGCAGAACGATACAATAGTGATGCGGCCAAGCAATTGATTGCCGAGCGTGCACAACAAGAAAGGATGAAAAGAAATCATAAACGAAAGTCTTCACCAGTGCCGCAAAGCATTTTGGTGCCAACTGCTACGCAAGACGATGATGACGAGACTCATCGCAAGCGACACAAAAGTGGAGGAGAAACGAGTGTGGTTTCTGTCTAATTGTGGACGATCGATGGCCAACACCACTGTCAACCTTTGATATGTGTTTATAAACAATAATTGATATATTTCGCTTTCTCAAAATCATTCAATCTCATGGAATGTCACCGAGAGATAAATTGTACAAGATGTGCATGTACACATGCACAGCGCCACTTTTACTACTTTCGTCGGCACAGGCGAGGCACTCAAAAGTAAGACTCTCCCGGCACATCGCTATCATTTGGTCGTAGAATCCAAAGCGTCAAAGCTCGTCTGATTTTGGTAGAGCTCAACAGCTTCTCCACGCTGTGCACCATGCAAGAGTCAAATATCAGGAGACGACCATTCTTAGGGATGACGTCCACGAACTGGCATGTCTTGGTGGCATCGATGTTTCTCATATCTCTGCTACCAAGGTACAACCGCAGAGCGCCACCATCCGATTCTTCCAGGTCATTGCAGTACAATATGCATGTGTAATGCCGAAAATTATTGCGAACTCCTGACGGTGCAAACATTCGTCTGCCTTTCTCGTCTTTTGTTTCGTAAAGTGAATTGTCTGAATGAGCCTCATAGAAACCGCCTTCCGTGTACTGTGCCAATTGTATCATGCGAGGGACGGTCAATGGATCTTCTGTGGTCGCTGGAGCAATGGGGTTATTCTCTGACTTGCGAAATTTCAAATTATTGTTGAGATACGTCGCAATCGACAGCAGCATGTCGTAATGCTCTCCTAGGCCTGCCTCGATAGCTTGTGGCTTCGTCAAGAAATGAACCATATCTTTGCGATACGCATCACCAGTCGTTTCCACGAGATACTGTGATATGTCTTTTTGGCTTTTCGAGCTAATGTGAAAAGATGTGCCTGAATGGCCGTCCCTTTTGTTCTCAGTGTTGGTTTCCAAGACGACATACCCGAGCTTCCCAAGCTGTTGAAGACGTGAAGCATCCAAAAGATTTTCCAAATAGTTTTGCTGTGAACTGGCTTCTTCGGCAGTTTTTGCTGACGAAGAAGCCGGAAAACCTGGACTTGGTGGTTGATTATTAAAATGTTTGACTACTTCATGATGCAAGTCGTCAATTCCCAGTTTACCCCGGAAGGTATCTCGCTCCTCATAGAACTTGGAGAAGATCCAACCACAATCAGATTCGCTGGCCCCCGATATCTTTAGAACAAAGCTTTCAGTACTGTCGTCATTGTCTGCAAGAGTTTCTCTTTCATCAATGTTCGATACTGGATAAAAGTCTACGCCGATATCTTTGCCCAGAGCTGGAATTCGACACGAGCTATGGAGATGGTCTTGGATTCCAAACTCGCCATCTTCAGGGGAATGCTCTGCCTTCCCTGCTCTTGTTCTGTTCGGCGAAGCATGCTCCAAAAATTTCGAATACTCTACAATATACTCAAAGGCGTATTGCAGCATCTGCTTGGTTGCTTCAGCATCCTTGTCACAATCGTGGGATACAAGGAGTGGAAGTGTCACTGTCCTTGATTTTGTAACCGGAGTGAAAGCCGAAAAGCCATGAACTACGGAGATTGGAACGATCGGCAGAGAAATTACTCCAATGAACCATAGGTGAGATAACCGAGTAATCATCCTTGAGGTGTGTTTAGTTTTAGTTTTGAGAATAATTTTACGTTGTACATCAGAGAATGACCATCTGGGTAAATCCCGATTCCCTGTGTAAATTACCCAAACACAAACCCTACGGGGTATGGTTATTGAACCTGTGTACATTGTTGTAGAATTATGTAATTAACCAAAAT